>Ga0126342_10007057_pt1 | contig 19994 bp, 21 predicted proteins | sample Cyp1metagenome_FD_92528 | JGI IMG/M metagenome (GOLD analysis project Ga0126342, IMG submission 92528) | Coral microbial communities from Lord Howe Island, Old Settlement Bay, Australia - Cyphastrea 1 metagenome | ecosystem: Host-associated > Invertebrates > Cnidaria > Coral ... | reverse complement strand
CGAATACATAAAGGGAACTTTCCAAAAAGAAAAATCATCTATGTACATCCGAATGAATTGCCTAATTGAAAACGAATACATAAAGGGAACTTTCCGAAAAAAAATCATCTATGTAGATCCGAATGAATTGCCTAATTGAAAACGAATACATAAAGGGAACTTTCCAAAAAAAATCATCTATGTACATCCGAATGAATTGCCTAATTGAAAACGATTACATAAGGGAACTTTCCAAAAAGAAAAATCATCTATGTACATCCGAATGAATTGCCTAATTGAAAACGAATACATAAAGGGCACTTTCCAAAAAAAAATCATCTATGTACATCCGAATGAATTGCCTAATTGAAAACGAATACATAAAGGGAACTTTCCAAAAAAAAATCATCTATGTACATCCGAATGAATTGCCTAATTGAAAACGATTACATAAGGAAACTTTCCTCCCCAAAAAAATCTATGTACATCCGAATGAATTGCCTAATTGAAAACGAATACACAAAGGGAACTTTCAAAAAAAAAATCCATCTATGTACATCCGAATGAGTTGCCTAATTGAAAACGATTACATAAGGGAACTTTCCAAAAAGAAAAATCATCTATGTACATCCGAATGAATTGCCTAATTGAAAACGAATACATAAAGGGAACTTTCCAAAAAAAAATCATCTATGTACATCCAAATGAGTTGCCTAATTGAAAACGAATACATAAAGGGAACTTTCCAAAAAGAAAAATCATCTATGTACATCCGAATGAATTGCCTAATTGAAAACGAATACATAAAGGGAACTTTCCGAAAAAAATCATCTATGTACATCCGAATGAATTGCCTAATTGAAAACGAATACATAAAGGGAACTTCCCCCCCAAAAAAAGATCACCTATGTACTCCCGAATGAATTGCCTAATTGAAAACGAATACTAAAGGGAAAAAAATGAAAAAAAAGGGGAAAAAAGTTGGCGTACTTTACTACGGGGGGGGGTTATTAATTTTTTCCGGGAGTTGGCGTACTTCATTTTGGGGGGATTTATTAATCCCATGTTGACATTACTTCTTTTCAACTGTCTCCCAGCCTTCAATTCTTCCTAAGGAGCCATTGCGGTCAGCACCTTAGCCTGTACCCGAATTGGTGACCGGCACAAGTCACCAGATCGGATCTGCTTTGACATTGCATCGCTCAGGTTAAGGGTGGCCGGGCAGAACGTGCCAGCAATGCTGGAGATTTTGCTAAGGTGCCTGTCTGGTTCTGTGTGCCAAGTGCCTGTTCCGCACTGTGCCAGGCACTGCTGAACCTTGAAGATCAAGCTGGTGCGGCCAGGGAACCACATGCCAAGGCGGGTGATGTGGTCATGTGTGGCAGTATTTGGTGCCTTGCTCATGGGGAGTTGACAACCAGGGGACTGAAGAGAGCTTTGACAGAATTTGGCAGTCGTCTAGATCGCCTGGTTGACACAAAGTGCACCGAGTTGCAGCTAGACTTTTGTGATGCATTGGCATGATGCATTCTATCTGGCACAATTTCTCTGTCTGGGTATTTGTTCTGCCACTTTTTCTGTCATACATTTTGGCATTCTATTTCGCATATATAGCATCATGTCCGGCAAGCGTTGGTATGCATTGCCAGGAATTCCTTCCAACCATTGCGCTGCATGGTCGGGGCTGCAATGCTGAGAAGACTGCGCTTGTTGTAATAACGAATCCTGGCGTGCAGTCACTAGTATCAACTATTGCACACAAGATGATCAAGATTTGCGGCGGCTGCATTTGCAGAGAGAGAGAGTCCTGCAAGCAGTGATATCAAGTTCCGGGTTAAAGTTCACCACGCTGCAGCTTTGTAATGAAGCTGCCATGAGGACCACACTCCACACTACACTTTACACTCTACACTTTACACTCCACACTCTATACTCCACACTCTACACTCCACAGCCTACACCTTACACACTCTACACTTTACTCTCTTCACTTCACACTTCACACTCTACACTCTACACTTAACCCATTGCACACTCCACACTCTACACTCCTCACTTTACACTTTGCACTTTACACTCTTCACTCCTTACTTTACACTCCACACTCCAGACCTTACACTCCACACTCTACACGTGACACTTTACACTCTACACTTTACACTCCACACGCTACGCTACACACTTTACACTTTTTACTCCTCACTCCACACTCCACACTCCTCACCCAACACTCTACACGTTACACACTCCACACTTTACACTCCACACTCCTTACTTTACACCCACACTCCACACTGTACATTGCACACTTCTCACACTTCTCACACTCCACACTTTACACTCCACGCTCCGCACTCTGCACTCTACACTTTACACTCCACACTCCACACCTTACGCTTTACACTTCACACTCCACACTTTACACTCCACACTCCACACTTTAGATTCCACACTCCACACTCTAAATTTTACATTCTACACTCTATATTCTGCACACCGCACTTTACGCTTTACACTGCGCACTCCTCACACTCCACACTCCGCACTTTACACTCCGCACTTTACACTCCGCACTCTACACTCTACACTTTACACTCCACACTTTACAATCCGCACTCTACGCTCTACACTTTACACCCCGCCGGTTTCCACATTCCACCGTCTACAGTGTGCTGTTACGGTAACGGGGGAAAATGTAGACTGTTCAAATAACTTGTTTCATAATAGTGTTCTACGTGACTGCATTCGGGTTCGTGGGCTGCATCTTGTTCTATTCTTTTAGGGGCTCCACCACCCCCCGCGGCACCACGCGGGGATAGCAACGCGCTTGAAGCCCGAAAGCCACAGGACTACTTTGTCTTCTTCTACCTCGCGCACGGTTGTCACGCTGCACTGGACGCCCCCAAGAAGGTCGACCCTGCCGCAGTCGACGCCGCAACCAAGACAGTGTGGGAGGAGGTCGGCGGGCTCTAGTGTGAGAATGCAAAGGTCAGGGATTGCACTTTGTAATATTTCAAAGTTTCCGTAGTTGAAAGTTGAAAGACCTTTTAAGATAGAACGTCATTTTGTAGCAAGGGGATTTGCCCTTCGGAAGGCAAGTTGAAACCCAAAATCTCATTTTGTAGCAAGGCAAATTTCTCTTCAGACAACTAGACTCGACGGTAAAACCAGCAAGTTGCGGGAACATGTTAAGCCAGCAGTGAAACACATTTTCTTTTCGGTAGCAGCTTGCATGCCTGACGTGTACAAGCAATGGCTTTTTGAAACGAATGATCCTTTCTAATCGTCATTTTGTAGTGGTGGGGCATGCCCTTCAGGTGACTTGATGATAAGCATCAATGTTTATTGTGTAGTGATGGGCTTTTCCCTCTTGGGTAACCTAATGATAAGAGCGAATTTTCATATTATAGCAGTATTCATGCTGTCATTTTCCGTAACCTTCAGCAGGTTCAAAACCGTCATTTTATAGTCGCTGAGGTTAGGATCGAATGCTATGACTACCAAATGAGGGGTCCCGACCCCATAGGTGAAATTCAAGCAAGAATCTTTGTAGCAAATTCGTGGTGCTCCAATCTTATTGAAGGATCTCTTCTCAAACCGATTGTTTTTCTGCATCCAGATAGGAGGGATTTTGTGGTGAAAAGGAAACTGAGGTTGTGCAGCGTCTCGGTCATCTGCAACATGCCTTCGAAGCCAACCTGCACGCGCTGAAGCGCGGTGAGCCCGGGCTTGGCCAAACCGCCGAATGAGAGAGAACAATTTTCTGAGCTGCGCCGGAGGAAGGTATACGGCTCTTACAGGTGGGATTTGCTGACCCCGTCTCCACATACTTCTTTTAGAGATGGATCACAGGAGGCAGTGTCCAAGAGGCCTTTTCCCATAGCACTGGCTTCCGCGCTCATGATTGCAAAGAAGGACCCAAAGTGGGCCAGGACGACTCACTCTTAGCATGTGAGTTAACAGCAATGAAAATTTTGGACGTGAGCCTGAAAAAACCGGACTGACGGATCGTGTGCTGTTGCATGTAGCAGTGTAATATGTTTGGCTGAAGAGGCTGGATTTGATTCACAATGCAATGCAGTTGTAGACCAAAAGTTTTTCGGCACATGGATGCAGAGAGCAAGGTTGAATTCCAGGAACCAGACAGTTGTCTGCGTTGCATTTTGTTTGAGCATGATGCAACTGTATGTAAGCAGGTGTTGGCTCAAAAGGTTCTCAATTTGCCGTGCGAAGTGCTAGGGCTTTTATAGTAGTTGCGGTCATTCAGCACCACTTTACAGCCACAAATCCGTGCCCCAACAGCCCCCGCCCAAATACCAGCCCCGGTGATGAGATGTTTTTGTTTTCCCCGGCATCTTTGTGTCTGGGGTTCTTGTTCTTGATGCTGCCGCCTCCTCCGCCACCCCTCTCTTTGACACACAACTCTGTCGCACACACACACACAACTTTGTCCACACACACAACTTTGTCCACACACCACTTTGTCACACACCATCTTTCACACACAACTTTGACACGCTCTCTTTCACACACAACTTTTTCAAGCACTCTCTTTCACACGCGCAACTTTGTCTTTGTCACACGCGGCTTTGGCACCCCCCATCTTTCACACTTTGTCACACACCATCTTTCATACACAACTTTGTCACACACCATCCACCTTGGTTTTGCGTGGCAAGCGTGGCACTTGTGCCGCTGGGCTGGCTCTGGCGGCGCGCTTGGGCGCCGTTAATCGCCCGTGACGCCGCGGCACTTTGCGTGGCAGGCCTGGCACTTGGCGACATCCACCTTCGTTTCGCGTGGAAGGCATGGTCCTTGGCGACATTCACCTTCGTTTTGCGTGGCAGGCGTGGTGCTTGTGACACTGGACTGGCTCTGGCGGCGCGCTTGGGCGCCGTTAGTCGCCAGTGACGCCGCGGCACTTTGTGTGGCAGGCGTGGCGATTGGCGACATCGACTTTCGTTTCACGCGGCAGGCGCGCGACTTTATCGCACACAACTTTGTCAAACACAACTCTTTCGCACACAACGGTTTCACATACATCCCTCTCACACGCAGCTTTGTCACACACACACAACTTTGTCACGTGCAACTTTGTCGCACGCAACTTTGTCGCACACAACTTTGTCGCACAGAATCTCTCTCACACACACACATTTCGCATGCAACTTTGTCGCACACATCTCTCTCACACGCAACGTTGTCACCCACAACTTTGTCGCACACAATCTATGCCCCACGCGACTCCTTCTCACGCAACGTCTCTCTCTCTCTCTCTCTTACACATCTGTGTCACACACAGCTTAGTCACCCACTTAGATCAACTTTGTCGCTCGCAATCTTTCGCGCGCATCTCTCGCACATGCAGCTTCTCTCTCCCACGCGTCTTTGTCACACACAAGACATTGTCACACACGCACACAACTTTGTCACGCGCAACTCCCTCACACGCACAGCTTTGTCACAGACCACTTTGTCACACACGCGCACAAATCTTTCACACACGGCTTTGTCACACGCATCTTTGTCACACGCAACTTTTGAAACGATTGACCCTCCACCATCTCCTTTGCCCTTTCTTCTTTCTCCGTGCCGCTTCCACCACTTTTTCTAATTTTTGGAAGAAGTTGACTTGTGGGGTATGCGGTCAATTAATTATCATTTTTCCTCCTCGAATAAAACAACTGGGTGTGTCCTATTTTACATTTTTTTTTGGACAGGCCCAAATTTATCATACTGTTTGTGAGTTATATTGCTACATCCCATTAATTATATAGAATCCCATTATCCAACATATCAACGGGATATGATTATTTGGGTGTGTCATCTACCATGATGAATATAATACAACTACTATATATCTGACTATATCATTATATTCCTATGATGAGTGGATCTAATGGTACATAATAATGTTATGTGTATATATATGTATATATATATATACATGTATATATATACATGTATATATATATGTATATATATATACATGTATATGTATATATGTATATGTGTATTTATATATACATACCAATGTGTATATATACATATATATTGTGATTTGATGACATATCATGGTGATTTGAAGTTTTCAACGGCGGAATTTGGATGACGCACGGCTCCTTTTTTGGTTCAAAAACGAAAGCGCCACTCGGTGGCCGCTGAGCTTTGGGGCACAGGTTCGGCTCAGGGCACACGAAGTTGGTAGGAACAATGGATACCCTGTGGTAAACATATAACTATGGAAAATCACAATGTTTAAGAGGTAAATCAACTATAGATGGCGATACTCAATAGTTTTTTGTATGTTTACCAGAGGGTAAACACGCATGTTGATGTTCAATGCCGTGGATGTGGTGCAGGCGCTATGAGTCGTGCGCAAGACGAGGTCAGCACCGATTTTCTCCGCAGCTGCCAAAGGTCAATACTTGGTGGCCTCAGAAATCGTCCTATTCGATATCATGAAATAATATGGCAGTGGGTCAAAACCTTATACCCCTGGTGAACATCAAAATAGCTGGTAAATGGATGTTCATCCCCCTAAAAATGGTATTAATAGGTATTGACCCATCCCCATGTGACATCCCATGAAATCTTAGATTTCCATAGATTTCCCATTTGAAATCCCCGGTATTTCAGGACGACTACGATGCTCCTCCCCATCCAGAGGATGGAGGATACGATGTTGCCTGGCCCAGTGCCTGGCACTTAGCGCATTCAAAAAGGGAGAGTTTCTGGAGTCATGTGGGATCCCCAAGTCCAGAAACTATCAGGAACTCTTTAAAAACATATTGTTTTCAAAACAAAAACAGATTCATGGTCATCCATTAAGACTGGATGATTGTACCCCCATGACTGTGGAAACTTCTAAATATTCAGAGGAGGACATGATGATAGTTTATCAATCCACCTTGGGACAGACCACAACGAATGTGATAAATGAGAAAAACAATAGTCATCCGTTAAAGTTGGAGGTACCTCATTTTGGATCTATTATATACAATTGGACATATTGGAAAACAAAATTCAGGAACGATACCAGATGTCCAACAGTCGGCGCAGCTGTATTCATTCAGAAACATCATCGCTATTACAATATCTTGATGTAGATGATGGACGCTGCACGAATCAAGATGAACCTCAACATTAACATTTGTGGTTAACTGCTGAACATACTGTAATACTGCTGATGCCAGTGCAGCGCCGCTGCTTCTGAGGGTGAAGATGAGCATGAGGAATTCTCTGCTACGGTGGCTGAGACTGTCAACGAGAAAGGGTGACCCGATGTGTAGAGATGCCCCCGTTCTCTCCCAATGAGGGTGCTCAAAGAGGGTGCTGGCAATCCCACATTTTGCAGAAAATCACTGAGTGATGTGTAATATACGATATATATATATATGTATTATATATGATATATATCATAAAACCCAGAATTATATCATATATATCATATATATCCCTCAGAGTCAGCAATTCAGAACGACCGCCAGATGCCGCCAGGTACTGTGTGATTGACATGCCTTTCAGCGATGAGCCCGTCTGTCTATTTGATCATTTTGATCCATGGATATCGATTGGAAAAACCATAGGAAAAACAGCTATGACTTCTTGCGAGTTGACTCGCGATGTGTTTTTAAAAATTGAATTATGTATGGATTCTTATAAATTAAATGTACATTCTTCTTACATTCCTCTTACATTCCTCTTATATTCCTGTTGGCTTCATATTGTCACTTCATCCTTTAGGGCCCTTTCCCGATGTTGCTCCATTGATCCCATTGCCAGGGCAGTGAAGGAAGTGGAAAGCAGTGTCCAGCAGATGGAATGGGGCGTCTTCCCAAGTGTGCGGCTCCCAGCCACCATGGTGACCTCCCAGCCACCATGGTGACCATGGTGACCATGGTGTTTATTTTGATTTATTTTGGACATAGCTGAAGATACACCAATGGAATCTCTTGGACATGGAACATATGGAACATTGGAAGGGATCTTATGGAGTGTCAGAGTTGTAACTCAAGGATACTAAAGGTATTGCTAAGATTTGAGTGCATGCAAGTAATGTGGTCAACAAAATCAGTCGCATCAGTTGGCAAGTAGTCACCAAACATATATCAATGGTGGCCCATTGATTCCTCAGTGGTTTTCTACCAGCAGAGCCAAGGAAACCGAGGAGGAGTATCTTGGGGTTGCTCGGATGGGCGTTTAAAAATGTGTGCTTCAGATTCCCCCGAAAGTTGGATTTTTAAAATCAATCAATCATGTTCAATACATTTACCAAGCAAACATAGGATCCATGGTGCTGCTAGAAAAATGGTGCTCCATGGATCCCATCAATATACCCCAGTCATGTTAGCATTAATCTACCAGCACCAGCCGGATCCGTCATGGGTAAGCATTGACCGAAGAAACATGACCAAACTGCTAAGTTTCAACATGTTTCAAGTCATTTTCCAGCGATGTTAGGTGGATGTGGTGGACAGCAAGGTGGCATGGCTCCAATACATGGGCTACTACCAGGCTGCCCGGATCACGCCATGCCATGGCCATCTCCCGTACGCTACCCACATCTACCCACCGGGCACGCCGGGCACGCGACGTCAGGCGAGTCAGACTCGCCTTCGAATGTTTGACATCGAGGAAATGGGGCCCAACATGGCTATGGATCAGTTGGTGCCAGGGCCCAGAGAAATTGTCAGTGCCGGCTGTTTTTTGTCACCAGCCAAAAAAACTAAGTAGTCTAATTGGATAGCATTCCTGTCATTCCTCTACCTGAATAGTCTGAATACGTCCAGTACAGTGTTTCAATATATTTCAATATATTAATCCAATGGATACAGTGTTCAATATATTTCAATATATTTCAATATAAAAATCCAGTGAATCCAAGGGATTTGTTGAGTTCTACCGATTTGTGGAACCAAAACCTCCATCGCTTCTTCAGGCTCCATTGGAGCTCTGCGATCGCGCCCTAACCAATGTGGCCGCGCTGATGTGGCTCCTTGGCTTCAAACGCTAAAAATTTAAGGACCTCGCTGGATCAACTGCAAAATGTGAAGGTCAAAATTGGATAACACTTGCCCTCTGGTAAACTAACATAGCTATTGAAAATGGCCATTTATAGTGGATTTTCCCATTAAAAATGGTGATTTTCCATAGCTATGTTAAATTACCAGAGGGTGATTCTCTTTGCATAGCAGTACCCATGGCGGATCCATGTATGTTATATATGGTAACATAGATCCCATCCATATACGCCAGTCATGTTAGCATATATACCAGCACCATGGATCCTATGGAATATACATATCCACAATACAAGATGTATGGCCCTCAGAGACGGAGCTGTTTTCTCATCACTTGTACATAGCTGCAGCAAAATGCACCGAAGAACTACTGGCCGAGGCCTTACACACCTGACTACGAGGACGACAAGGCCTTTGCCGTGTTCCAGCGAACCGCTGGCTTGGTCGGAGCACTTGGATGCAACAAATTTCGGTCACCTAGTTGGTCAGGTTGCTATTTGATCACCAGAATCACCATATTTCGGACAGCCATACCATGCCAAATACCTTTCATGGATCTTCCAAGCCAAGGTGAGGGCGTCGATGAATTCGGGTGATGAAGGCAGGGAGAGCTTTGTTTAACAGGCTGTTCAGTTGAGATTGTAATTAAGAGTTTGAGTTGATACAGATCTCGATGATTACCTATGATACAAACCCAATTCCAAGAGATTAGTTATGATACAAACTGGATGAACATAACTAGTTAATCAGAAATAGGGATCAGGAAATGTCATGATCATTTCAGCAGATACATCAGAAAAATATGCAAGCAAAGATGTCTTGCCAACTTTGAAAATCCGTGCGGAGGCACACACATCTTGCAAAATACATTCTTTGCACACTTTTGCTTGGTGTCCCTCGAGCTGAATCGCAGTATCATCTTGACTTGAAAAGCCGTGGCTTCTCCAATTTTCCCAGAAAAATCTGAACATCATGGACCATCCCAAAATTATCCAAAAGAAATTGCCAGGTGTCCGAAGCCGCACCTTCGGTCAAGACGAGCAGTCAGAGCTCGACTCACACATATCCTTTGTGGATGGAAAGTATCTTGGAATCGACATCGGAGACAGGGAGAACTGGAGCCTCCATGGGAAAATCCCATGGAAAATCCAATGGGTTTACTGTGGGTAACCCTGGCTGCCAATGGCTGCCATACGTAAAAATGGTGTCATAGTTTGTCTATGTGTTGATGTTTTTTAAGTCTGCTCCATAGTGTCAACCCCGGATTGCCCCTGGGCTGTTGAATTGTTGGGGACCTTTTTGTTGTCCACCCCCCTGCCAGTCAACCAGGGTATGAATCCGAACACGGAGGACGTGTTGGGAAACGGTGGCAAGTCTCTATCAGATCTGAGGCGCCTTTGCGTCATGTTTTTGGTGGACAACGTGGTGCCCTCAGGAATGCCACAGCATGGCAGCATGGCACAGCATGGCACATGGCACCACCGTTGACGCCGAGGAAGGAGGAGAGTTGGAGCTCTTTCCCAACCCCACTGGATATGACTACAATGAGGCAGGATTGGTATGAACTCATATCAGAATATGTCAGAATGCTGCCCAGCTAAAATGACATCTTTTGACCTTTCCCAGGTGACACTGCCCTTGACGAAGGGCAAGATCATCGTCTTTCGATGTGATGCTTTAGGTTTGAACTATAGCTACCGACCCAAAGGCACAGCGGGCACAGCGGTCTCGAAGATTTGGGCTGAAGATGGTTGAAGATGGTTGAAGGGTTTTGTAGAGCCTAGGAGAACATTAATGTCAACCCTGGATTAATAAACCCCTGGGCTGTTTAATTGGGAGGGCACCAAGAAAGTATCAGATTATGACTATTGGAGGAGTACCCCCCTAATTAATAAACCATGGTTTATTAATCTGGGGTTGACATTATACAACATTCACTTTTTCAACTGCTCCAACTGCAGGCAAGAACTTGTCGGTGATGTCCTGGGTGTTAGACATCCCATCAACCTGGAAAGAGAAGGAAGAGGCCAGGATAAGCCCATGGATTTGTAGAGCCAGCATGTGAGGTCGTAGATGTTGGAGCTTTACAGTTTGCTCAGAACACGCTTGATCCATCAGATACTGTAATATATACATATAATATATATATAATATGTATGTATGTATGTATGTATGTATATATATATATGTATATTATACACATATATAGTCACAGTTATAGTCTGTGTTTATCCATGGATCCAACATGCCCCAGGCGTTGCGTATCATTGATGGCCCTGCAGAGCCTGAAGGAAAGCGCAACAACATTATGGGAGCTGCTCGGCGGATGATGCAGCACCCGGATGGGTCAAATTCCTTCAAATCAACCTCCGATAATGTGTTTAATTAGTTGTTTTTAGATGTATATACAGTGATGATGATATTGATGTCTGACAATAATAATGATAAATCATGATAAATCAATATATAGATTTATAAATAGTAGATTATAATAGTGATGATGATCATATTGATGATTGTTAATAATAATGATAATCATTTACAATGATAGATATAGTACATATATGGGGAGGACTCAAAACTGAGGTCCACACAAGATACCCCGGCCTTGGCTTCCAAGTGCAGGCGGCTCTAAGTGCAATGGGGCAATGTGGTGGAAGTCATTGGGGCTTGGGAAAAGCGGAATCTGATGAGGTTCAATGATGTTCAGATCGAAGAAACTGTTGGTTTTCCATGGTATTTCCATGGTATTTCCATGGCAAAATGGGTGGATCTTTCCATGAGAAACTGTTGGTTTTCTTAGAAATACCCTCTGGTTATGACATTGCCAGTTTGCCATGGAAAGATCCACCGCCCATTTTGAAGTTCGGTAAACCATCTATTTCTATGGGCCATCTATACCATGGCTATGTTAAACAACCAGAGGGTATGTCATCTACTCTTAGATCTAAGTCCAGGCCATATCTCTTCATGTTTTTCGAATCATGATAAATTGAGAAACACTGTTGTGAAGTTATGTTCATGATGGATTTGCTGGAGGTTGTGAAACAGTTTATTGTTGTCGTCGCAGTTTGTTGTTGTTTAATGTTTTTACCCCTTGACCAGGCATACTGGAATATGCTTGTGGCTGGCGGCGACACACAGGCTGGGCGATATTGGGATTGTCTCCATTCTATCGCATGGTCCATCATCTATCAGTTCCCATCTATTGAAACACAAGATGTTTAACACGATCATCTATCATACCCAGCATAATCATATATATATATATTTCCATGCAATAATGTATGGAAGATATATATATATATATATATTATATGATATACTCATGATTGTCCATCCAGCTCATGTCCACTGAGTTGAGTTGATGCTACGGCAGGTGAAGGTGCCGCTGCAGCGATGGGACACCGAGATCTATTACAGGTGGAAATTTCTGGATGGTTCCTGGATCCAGTGGAAATTTGGATGAAAATTGGCCATATTGGCCTCTGGATGCCTCTGGTAAACATACAAAAAGCATCAAAAAGCTACTGATGCGAACAAAAGAACATGGCCCAGTCGAAATAGTGGATTTAGCCATTGATAGCATGGTGGATCTTTCCATATAGTTTTTTGGGACTGTTTACCAGAGGGTAGTATTGAAATGTATTGAAATGTATTGAAATGTATTGAAATGTATTGAAATGTATTGAAATGTATTGAAATGTATTGAAATCCATGGTGATTTTCAAAGGATCCCCCATAAGTCGTGCGTCGAAAGCTCCATATGAAACAAGGACTCTGACACCGAGCCCCAAAATCTCCCGAAGCCCATTGTTCCTTCGCCTGCAGCCAGCAATGTGTTCCACTTAAATTTTGTGACCCCAGAGATGACATAGTACCAGATAGTACCAGATAGTACCAGATAGTACCAGATAGTACCAGATAGTACCAGATAGTACCTATCGATAGTACCAGATAGTACCAGATAGTAGATGTATGATGATGTTACCCTCTGGTAAATAAAAACACTTCGACCCTGCCAGAATCTGCGGGGTTGGAAGATGAGTTTCCACTAAGAATTATAGTTTCCACGATTTCCAGGGAAAATCCACCTTTTTTTCAAATGGAACTGTGACCTGTCAACATCTGCGACAGGGCGGAGCACACCATCGGCTTTTCAATGACCTGCCACGGCGCCACACTTCAACAGGTGGTTTCTCCGGTTGTGGCTGGTGAAGGGCGAGATGTTGGATGATGTCTGATGGATGATGTTCGTCAGTTTTGGTCCAAATTTGGAGCTTCAAAATCAGAATCTCTCAGAATCCATCGGCCTTTCCAATGGCTGCAACCATCAGACTGGGGGGATGCTACCCATCTCAGCATCGCTCTTTTCCGTGGTCACCTGATCCAGTCGGAAATTGAGCTCTTCGACAACCAGTTCTTCGGCATTGATGCAAAAGAGGTACTGGTTTTCACCAGCGGGCTGGGAGGCTTTTCCTCTGGCAGATCCAAAACTTTTTTTTTGGGAAGATTCATAGATTGATCCTCTCAGACCATTTGCGATTCCCGTCAGCAAACAGAGTCGGTGGATGCTGGACATATTACGCCATGTTGGATCATAGAATGCGGTTTCGACGACTTCGCGAGCAGTTTTTTGTTGTTCAGTAAGAACTGCAAAGAACTCACAGACCTTGGAAGAGAGACCGCAGCAGCGACGTTTTTCGATGTTCGTTTTTCGCGGTTTTTTTCAGGCACAGGAAATGGCACCCTACATGCGATGCATGTTGGAGGCACGTGCGGTGAACTGACTCCACGGCTTGGAGGGTTCGACCTGAGGGTTGCACTTAATCCCGCAAGAAGTATAAGAAGTCCAGGAAATGTTCAGGAGATTTAGGGGCATATATTTTTCAATATTTTTTTCATCCAGGATCTAAATTTGCAGATCCCCAATTTCGATTTTGGAGCACGTGCTTTTGACCATGGTTCACCAAGTTTGAACAGGATCCAGGCTATTCCATGTCTCAGGTGGGCTACGAAGCCCTGCATAATGCGGGACATCGAAAGAACGAGCTGAAGAATTTCAAGTGCGGTGTGTTCGTGGGCGATTCAGGCGGCGGTTGGATTGGTTTAAGCTGCCAGAACTGGCTTCTTTCTTGGGTTGTCTATTGGTTTGTTTATTTGGTTTATAAATCATACATAAATCATAAATCCCCTGGAAATTCGGTGGCAGCCAAATGAAACACACAGAGTGTCGCTGTGTTTATCAACTGTGTTGGCAGCCTGGTCCATCACATCCTTTCCAATTTTCCAGACAAGTCTTGCAAGTCATAGTCTTTACGAAGAGAAAGGGATCCATGTGTTGTTGCAATATGTTGCAATATGTTGCAATATGTTCCATATCAAAGAAATCCAGAAAATGTGATGTTCCAATATCCATTCATATGTTCATCAGATCTGAATCTCTTTCGATCACATGACCAGTCGTGACTTTTCTGAAAAAATCTCATCATCTCACATCGCAGCATTGGGCCATTGGGCCATTGGCCAGAAATGGGTATGGGTCAATAGCTATAGATACATTACTATAGTGGGTTATTCATGGTTATTCACATCCATAAATCCCAGCTATTTTGGGATGAACATCCATAAATCCCAGCTATGACTTGGGGTTCACTATCCATAAATCCCAGCTATGACTTGGGTTTCACGGTACCACGGTGCCATGAGCCATCCCCAAATGGAGGTTCAGACTGGGACAGTGTTCATCAGACCGACCTTCGCAACCGACCGGTGGTCTTCGCGGGGAGGACGGGAGTTCATCCACTGGGACACCATGAGAATAGTAGACTATAGTCTTTTCTATCGTTTTTTGATCGTTTTTGGGATCTCGATATTTTGAGCTGGCATGGGCTAAGCTGAAGCGCTGAAGCTGCATCGATGCATCCATTTGCTTCGCTGTGAACATCCATGATGACCATGACAGAATCATTCGTTGTGATACTTCACCTGCCCAATCACAACCCTTCCATGACTGGTATCCATTGATTATACAATATTATACAATTCAACTATCAAATGAATAGTTTTTTGTTCCTATTTACAAATGTTCCCCTTTTTTTTTGCACAGGGAGCGATCAGCGGCTGCAAATCGGATGTCGCACATTTTTGGGCTCACTGGTCCTACATCCACTGCTGAGACGGCTTGTTGGGAGCCCAGGGTGGTCCCAGGGTTAGCTTCGCGAATCGCTGGCCGAAGCCCCAAACCAGCAACATGTCCAAGGTTCTTCGTCTCTGGTGGCTCTGGGAATTGCGCAGATGACCATGAGGCGATGCAGAATTTCAATGGGAGAACCTGAGAACCCCAAGTTTTGAATCATGTGATCCATGGATTTTCCATGTTTTTCCCCATGTAAATCATCATAAATCATCAATAATCTGATCCAGATCAATCCATAAACATTCGAAAATCAAAATAGATCCAAAATGGATCAACATAGTGCAAATTTAGCATCAACACAAGACCCAAAAGGCTAAAATGCTAAGCAGCCGCATGTTCGTCACATTGGTCGCATTGATGACGTGTGACGATTGCAGGCAGAAGTTGGAGGACCAGATGAATCCAAACATTGCCACCGATTTGAAGCACGGTCTGGTGGTTGGGTCACCCAAAATCCTTTCCAGCTTGGATGATGAATTGCGCAATGGGGTGGTGTAAAGCCCAAAGAAACCAAACATTGCATAGACTTGGCATAAACCGTCCTTCAACAGAAATGGCTGTAGATCCCAGTTACAGGTTGATTCTTGGCTTTGTGACTTTAGAATACTTTAGATTGATTGCTCATCTGATTGGTGGTTTGGAACATTTTCTATTTTGCCCAATAGTTGGGATGATGATCCAATCTGACTTTCACTCCATCATTTTTCAGGGGGGTAGGGTAGGGTTAATCCACCAACCAGTCATGGTTGCTTCAAATATCAAATTCAAATATCATTCATCAGACATTTTTTCAGACTTCTCAGTCCTGTCACCGAGATTGGATGCAACACGCTGATCGGACCCTATGGTTACATCTCCTTGAGTGGCCCGGGCATGCTCACGCATCAGGGCAGGTCGTGCCCCCAGTGGATGGGAAGCATGGGACAATGATAGCCGTTTGGCCCAAGAATTTCAGGATGCCCAAGGTATCCCAAGGGCCTTAAATTCTTCAATTTTCATCTGTTTTTTTTCGATAAGATCACAGGTTACTATTGGTAGAGCTCCATGTCGAATGAGGACTCTGCTCTGGGTCTCCAAGATCCAGTGCTGATAGCGCGGGAGATTCAGAAGACGGCAAGATTCACCACCTATGCTGACATCATTAACTTGTTGGTGATGCATGGAGATGGCACCTGCACCCTCTTGAATGTCACTTTTGACCATACCAAGTTGAACGGCATGGATGTGTGCCAGATTCTCAAGAAACAATCGGAAGAAGTCATGAACGTCTTCTTTTCGGAGACCCTCTGCGTCTACTGGCAGGATCCATGCCACAAGCACCTTCTCGTGCCCCAAGTGATCCAAGTGCGCATCAGATTCCTAGAGTAGTTGGTTTGAGCTCAATGCAAGAAGCACTTGGTGCCCATATCTTCCAGGGTCCTCACCCGATCTTGACAGTCCGAGAGATCTACCGTGAGATCTTCGGCTGTTCGCCGCCGATTTCTTCATGGTCATTTTTCTTAGCTATTTATTTGAAGGAGAGCCATGCTTGCTTCGAATTTCCTATTACTGGGATCGTGATTTTGATGAACAATGGGATGAGATGATTAAATTGAAGAAGTCAAGAGACCTGGTGATCTGCAGCTGGCGCCAGCACCTTCAGAAACAGGAGCTTTGGGCAACCAACTTGCCTCAGTTATGTTCAGAGTTCCTCCCACTCTATGGCAGCGGCACATGGAAAACGCCTACCCACTGGAGTCAGCCCAGGTCACAAGCATTAGCGCTGTGGCATTCTCGCTGAGTGCTGATCAAAGTGATTCTTTCTTCACTGTTTACCCTGCACCAGCAACACGTGTTGCTGCACCACCATCTGAGTCGCAGCTGGCTCAGCGCTGTCGCTTTCAGCACTTCAAAGAGATTTTTCAACTGGAGGCCTCGCAACTTCGTGTCCGGCAAGTGCCGGAAGAACTGCTTTGCGGGGGATGATGGCAATTTGCCATATTTCGCCATCCATATCCACAAGGCAGTGATGGTCTGACGTGGACAGATCAGCAAACCGTAGTTTTTGATGGGGGGCCCACATGAGTTTTCTCATTTTTCTGGGACCTGACCTGCCAGCTTGTGCTGTCGCGTTACTTGACCAAGGGTGATTTCCATGCGAATTCTCGTGACTTGCGGCCTGAAGGGCTCCGAAGTCTGGACATCGGCAGCAAAATTGTCCCAGCTTGTTGCTGAACACGGCGGCTCTGGGTTAAACAAACAAGCCCACAAACGCTGGATGCTTTGATATGCTTCAATTAAGGATTTAGATGTTCATGAGCCAAGCATAACATTGAAAATAGCCAACTGTCCCAAAATGGATGCTTCTATAGATCCTCAAAAATTGCACTAATTGCTATCCATGGCCCCGGTTGAGGTGCTTTACTTTTGACCATTCAGCTGATGGCTTCGCACGAGGAGAAGGCCCATGTTTTATTGGATGAAACCGCTTTTTTGCCTGGGACCATAGAAAGGGGCTATTTTTCATAGGGGGAATAGGTTTATCGGATCCGGATTATGATGGATGATGGGATATGGGATTACCATGGATGATTATGATAGTTTATGATGGATTATGATGGATTATGATGGTTTTATCCATTGAAAAACCATCATTTTCCCCCAATTTTGGGGTCCTTGGGAAAAGTGGAAAATCTTCAGAGGACTTTCGGATCATGTGGGATCGACCGGTTCTCCTGGCTGCCAGGTATCGGCTCCATCAAGCTGAAGGTGGCGGCTTCTGGGGGCAGGATAAATCGTTGGTAGATCTGGTGGTCACATGATGCTGCTATAGGTATCAACATGACCCAGATATGTTTTGGTGATTTTTGATGGATGTTGACCATTGCGCCTTTTTATCCCGCGGAGAGATTGGCTATGGATTGACGTCATTTCACAGTTTCCCTGCAAAGTCATAGATAGCTTTTCACCATGGTTCAGCCAGAAATTTTCGTCACTAAAATGGTATCACTTTCAACCAGCCCACCTAAACCGTCTCTGATTGGACAGGTGTGTGACGATTCCTTTGAAGCAGCTGGACGTGTTGCCATGCTCATCGGCTGCAGTGTCAATCAGGAGCTGGGCCAAAGTCAAGTTCTAAGCAGCTGCAAAATGATGAATTCTGAAAACTCCGGAGAAAATGGGCATTTTTTTTTGACTTTTTGTTGACTCTTTTTGATTGGCCAAAGTTACTTTTTGGCTGGATGTTTCAGGGATCTTTTAATGGATCTCCATGAATTTTCGATGATTTTCGACGATTTTCGACATCGAGACATCGCAGGACGGTCGAAGTGCCTCCATGACAGCTCCTCACGGTCCGGGTGACAAATGACCAGTGGTGATCCATCTTTGGGGAATCCTTCCCCAAAGATGCGGTATATATATATGGATTTATATATATATATGGATTTATATGTTTTTTTTTAATGGGTTATAATATGGGTTTACCCCGCCCAAGATGTTTTGGCTGCCTGAATTGGGTGATCATGGGCATGATGTTTCTGGTTTTGCCCTTCAGCATGTGGATACATGACTCACCCCTCCAAATCCTCCACAGCCAAGGCAAGTATTCCATTAGAGACTAGATGTTTGGATGTGTGACTTCATAATGTATATACTGTATGATACTGTATGTATATAAATGTGTACTATATATATATTGAGCGAATCCAAGAGCCTATAAAACGTCCTTTTCTGTAGAGCCAACAATTCAAAGTCAGAAATGGGCTTCGTCGGAAATTAATAATTCAGAAATTGACCATGGAGATTCAGTCAGGCAGTAATTCAGACATGTGGAAACCATCGAAATATGTGGGTGAAAATCCATGATTTCCAAACCGCATTCTTGGCACATATGTAAACTATAGGTGCGGTGTGGAGGTATATGTGCCTAATTACTGACACGCTATTTTGACATATTTTTTGACATATTTGGCAAACATTCTGACATTCTATTTGGCATTTTTTCTGGCTTCAGGAATTTCGTCATTCCTGCCAACTTGTTGCACATTTCCAGATATAATTTCTGAATTTCCGCCAGGGGCCGCTTATCTTGAGTTAACAAGCACTGGGTGCTTGCTATCTCCGTTAAGAAGCACCAGGCAGAAATTCAGTAATTCAAACACGTTGAATCAATCTTTGAGCAGAAATTCAAATCACGAAAGGTAGCCTCCCAACGGGCTACCTTGAGTTTTACTTTGCGAAGCAAAGGGGTGGGCTGGACCCCTTATCCCTGAACGACCAGGAGAAAGGGACCCCCCACCCTCCCCCCCGTCCCCCCCCCTCCCCAGATCATATATGGTACCTTCCTTCCATTTGGACCGCGGATGATTTTCTGAATGGCTCAACATCGTCATCATCATCATCATCATCATCCTCATCGTCATCATCATCATCATCGTCATCATCATGATCATCATTGTCATCATCGTCGTCATACGTTTACCCAAGCGCTCGGTTGTTTATGAATTATTAATGTTTCTGATGTTTATTTGATGATCATATGGCCCATGATACCATGTTCGGAATAACTCCCACCCATGAGAGTCTAACTTGGATGGTAGCTAGGCAGCAACTTTTTGAACCACGGCTATATTTTTCTGGATCCCTCTGATAATCCAAGACACCAACGGATAATATTCATTTTCAACATATGGATCATCTACAACAAGTGGAACAATTAGTGGATTTTTGATTGCCTTGTTATGGCATTCTGACGTTTAGCACACATGTGAGAAGGAAAAGGTCGGAGCCACTGATGATTTTGCACCATCAGG
>Ga0126342_10007056_pt1 | contig 19994 bp, 17 predicted proteins | sample Cyp1metagenome_FD_92528 | JGI IMG/M metagenome (GOLD analysis project Ga0126342, IMG submission 92528) | Coral microbial communities from Lord Howe Island, Old Settlement Bay, Australia - Cyphastrea 1 metagenome | ecosystem: Host-associated > Invertebrates > Cnidaria > Coral ... | reverse complement strand
TCTCCTTCTTCTCCTTCTTCTCCTCCTCCTCGTCCTCCTCCTTCGCCTCCACCACCTCTGCCCCCACTTCCATGATCCCAGCTATAAGGTTCCAAAAATTTACTATTGGAATGCTGACCCCCCTAAATTTGTTAAAATAATTATTTTATTTAGGGGGCGATTTACTATTAGGCAGCCTACATTACACTTTTTTTTGCTATTTGTGATTCTCCCTACTCACAAGTTACATTTTTTCACTTTTTTTTCACTATTCTTGTCTGGGTACAGTTCTGGTCACTATTTTTTGTTCACTATTTTTTCTGGGTACAGTTCTGGTCACTATTTTTTGTTCGCTATGTTTTTCCAGGTACAGTTCTGGTCACTATTATTTTCACTTTTTTTTTTTTCCGGGTACAGTTCTGGTCACTATGTTTTTTCACTATTTTTTTCCGGGCACAGTTCTGGTCACTATTTTTTTATATTTTCTTTACAGATATCTTATTAATTAATTGTTGAAACCACGTTCAACGGTTCCCTGGGTAGCACTTCACAATGCTAGGCTGTGAGATCTTCTCTTGCATTTGCACACGGACATGATGCTGCGCGATCAGGCCTCTTTTAATGGGAATATGCATGACGCGTTATATGCAGAAGCTTCCAATGCTGCGCGATATTGTGCCTATGAGTGTCAGTGTTGTTTACAAGTAGCTCACAGCCGCAAACTGAATCAATCCTGTTGGTGAAATTCAACAGCGACCGCAGTCTTAAAACCCTGCATATCAAAAACTGTCCTCGTGATCCTCAAACATGTCATCACAACTGGGAAATATTTACCATGGCCACATTTGCCATCAAACAACCTTTCACATATCTGATGTCATGTGCCTTCCCTCGTGAAGACTCATGCCTTTATACAACATGTTTCTTGCATGCTTCGGGTCTTGTAGGCAAAGAAAATATACAGGTGATGGTGATGATGGCAATGCTGCTGATGAAGATGATCATGATGATGGTGATGATGATGATGATGATGATGGCAATGCTGCTGCTGCTGCTGATGATGATGATGATGATGATGGTAAGGATGATGGTAGGGATGATTCTGATGGTAAGGATGATGGTAATGATGATGGTGATGGTGATGATGATGATGATGATGATGCTGATGATGGTGATATATGCACGTTGTTGTTGATGGTGATGATGATCATGAGCATTGCAGTGCTCGCCAAAAGCTCGAAGAACAAGAGCCGCCCGAAACTTGCAAATCTGGGTAAAACTCTTTCTGCTTAGAGAATGCAGAAGCAGCAGAAAAGAGTTTAAACCGCGATAGACCCAGTGACGGCGCCAGTACCGACATGTTCATGAACATAATCGAACCGCAATCCTGCGGCCACTTGGCATCCATCAGCAAGGCCACGATGTTGCATGCTGAACGTCTATCAAGGAAATGGCAAGATGGACGTGTATCAACAGCAGCGGCAAGCGCGGTTTCCGCGAGGAGATTCGTGGCGCCAACATCTGCTGAACTTTCGATCAGCAGACGCACACATGCGAGATCCCCAGCAACTGCGGCAACGTGGAGCGGCGTGTCATGCTCATTGTCGTGTGCATTCACATCTGCCGTAGCTTTCAACAAGCTTGCAGCTGCCTCGTGCAAACCTTGTCTGCAAGCTAAATGCATCGGCCTGCCGCTGAAATCCAAGCGGCAATCCACATCTGCCATGGCTTGGCAGAGTGCATTAACAATCTGGCCTGCTTGAGAAGACGCGGGAGGACACATTAAAAGAAGACTGGCGTAAAGAGGGCAAACGCCCGCTTCATTGAAATTAGGGCATTGCCCTTGAAGCAAAGCATCGAGCAACGTTGCAACATGAGCAGTTGAAATTGCATGGAACAAATCTGCAAGCAAGAATCTCACCCATGGTGTCAGCCATACCCCACGTTTATGCTTCTTTCCCCCTCCTTGCCTTGGCTGCCTTCAAACCATGTTGATGTTTTACTTTGAGAATCAAAATGCCAGCTCAATCCCCCTAGATCTCCTCTTGAACATGCAAGTATAGGCAGGGATCAAACCCGACTAATTAATTTCCCTGCCGCCTCGCACCTAGTACATGCGGTGTTCATTACTGGTCACAGCTTTCGACGTGTGTTCGCTAGTGACAGCTTCTTCACCAGTGACGCATACTTTTGAATGGCAGATCACAGGAACAAGGGGAATGAGCATCGCACTGAACCACTATATATTGCTAATATTGGGGTATGCTTCACTGTGGCTTGTGATCCAAGGTCCAGCGGACACGGGAGGTGTGGGTCATACTATGTTCATGGTTGCTTCCAAATGACCCACTGCTATGCTTCATCGGTCTATCAAGAATCCTCCCACCATCTTCCCTATTAGAATTGTGTTACATCCCCGGCGGCAGGGGGCGGCAGGGGGCGGCAGCGTGGCATTGCCGCACGGCAGCTCTTCTTTTTTTCTTGGTAGGAGAGAGGGGCTCCCGCCCCTGCCGCCGACGCCCCCTTCAGCCGACCCACCCCCCTTCACTGCCAAACACCCCGCAGTTTACGCTGTTTTGTTGCTCTCCATTTTTTTCGATCTTGTGGATCAAGATGGGTCAACATGGCCCCACATAAGCCCCAACAGGGGCGAGCCCCCAAATGGCCCAACGTGGCCTGCAAGCTGGGCCCACATCCCCAAGATGGCCCCAAGACGGGCCCACATAGCCCCAAGATGGGCCAACAACATATAGCCCCAAGCTGGTCCAAGAGGGGCCAACATAGCCGCAAGCTGGGTCAACCTCGCCCCAAGATGCGCCTACTGCAGACCTTGCGGATGGGCCACAACCACAACCACAACAGCAGCAGCAGCAGCAGCAACAACAACAACAGCAACAACAACAACAACGACGACAACAACGACAACAACAACAACAACAACAACAACAACAACAACGACAACGACAACGGCAACAACAACCACAACAAACAACAAACAACACACAACAAACAACAAACAACAAACATCACACAACACACAACAAACAACAAACAAACAAACAAACAAACAAACCAAACCAAAACAAACAAACAAACAAACAAACAAACAAACAAACACACAAACAAACAAACAAACAAACAACAAACAAACAACAAACAAACAAACAACCAAACAAAGAAACAAAGAAACAAAGAAACAAACAAAGAAACAAAGAAACAAAGAAACAAAGAAACAAAGAAACAAAGAAACAAAGAAACAAAGAAACAAACAAACAAACAAACAAACAAACAAACAAACAAACAACAACAACAACGGCAACAGCAACAAGAACAATAACCGCCGACCCTACAATCACCCTGCATTTTACGGTGTTTTTTGGCTTTCCCATGCGCCCCTTTCTTATTTATAGTATATTTGTGATCCTTTGCTCTCAATTATTCTATACCCTCAAGTGGGCCCCTGGCCGGCTGTCGGGCGTAAGCCCACGAATACAGATGCAAATCTTGTAACAAACCCATATCCCCATTTGTTGCCATTCATTCAAATCATATAAATCTCCAACACTTGCAATGATTCCATATTATATATATAATATGTCCGTCCTAGCACTTCAATGCCACAACATTTCGCTCATCCAATCCTATTTTTTCATACTCAAATCCACCAAAAAAACTAATCAATGGATCATCATCTTAATCTTAAAACATCAAACAACTCACCTGAACAATCATCAATCACCAAACTCCCATGGGTAATTTTGGGTACTGAAATCTTTTGACCAGGCCACGAGATGATCGCCGGTGGGGCTTCTTGCGCCCCCAGGCGATGGTCGTTGCCCGCGGTGGCCACGGTGCAACGAACCAATTCCTGTCGTGGGGATGTTTACAATGCTGTAAACTTATTGATGGTTGTACAGTTATACTGCAAACAATGGAAATTCATGAAAAATCATGATAATAATATTTTTTTTCATTTTTTTTCGGATGGGATTTTCGGATTTAGATGGGATTTAATCGGATATTTCAGGAGGATGTAATATGATTTCATGGGATTTAGTTGGATATACTGAAGACATGGGATTTAGATGGGATTTCATGGGAGTCAATTGCATGTTCTTACAATGGTGTTCAATGATTCAATGGGTAACTCGTTGAAGATTTCATCGGTTATATTGTGTTTTGTTGGTATAGTAGCTTAGTAATTTACGAAGTTGGTACGTTGCTGGGTTAAAGCCATAGATTCTATAGATCACTGGGTCATATTCCTAAGATCACTTTGAAAAAAATGGAATTCAATGATGGCTAGTTATATCGATGTTGTTTAATGGGATGCCATCAAAAGCGAATTGCTAGGGATGTGTTGAAAATTGCATGGCTGGGAACTCAAACCTGGCCGGGAAATCCCCAAACTAACTCAGCACATATGTGCCATCAAAAAAAAGATAAACCAATGACTTCCAAAATCTGGGGAATCCTGGATGCACGTGCCTTTCAAGAACAATGGGGATAAAAGCAAGGCACATTACATAATAATCATAATATCTAAGATAAGGGGATACATACTCTTGATATGTATTGATTTGTTTCATAAATAAAGTATAAAACACCACCAGTAACTTCATTGGAGGTTTCAATGGCGATAGCAGATACTTTGACCAAGCTAACATGGGAATCCACCCCACCTGGTTGGGAATATGCCATCCATTGGGAATGGTTGGAGGGCTGGGTCATGTTGTGCATCTTTCGGAAGTCCGTTTCTCTGACTTTTTGGGTCCCCCAACAATTTAATTACTGTGATGCTTGATCAATCATCATGTTCATTTTTGGGCAAACCCTCAAACATATAAAACAAATCACAATTACAATCAATTACCTGCATGATTCTTCATCATACCCTCGTTGTACCAGCAACATTCAGACAAATGTCCACAGTCTTGTCTGGACGTTTCAAGCCAAGACTCATTGTATTGGGCAAGACCATAGGACAAACAGGCGATGCCCGTAACAAAGAGCTTGGCACCCTCTTCTGTCTTGCCAGGATAAAAGAAGTTCAAACCAGTGTCAGTACCTGCAGGGGAGAGCTGAAAAAAACACAACACCCTGGGCTTCTGGGATAAAGACCATTGTTTCCTTTTTCCCTGAAATAATCCATTGAAAGAAGCCAGTGTCTCAATGGTTATTTCACTTAAAACCTCGCGTGGCACGCGTGGCACGTGCTGTTGCTTTAGCATTCAAAAAGGCAATTGCAGACCCTTTGGTACTCCTAGATTCTAGATCCTTTGGAATCAGCAACGAATCTGTGAACATCCCAGATATCATTCACCATATCTGTCAATCCTTTTCAACACTTCCGAGTAACTTTCCAACCAGGTGGGTTTGTTTGAAAATAAGGTGGCCCCAAAACTACTGCTTTCATTTTCCATGTGTTGATTTTCAGGCACGCCCAGGTTTTCATTTTCTTAGCTGCCTGGTAAATCTGTCTATTTATGGGAAAAGATCAAGCAACCGCTTAAAATGCCCATCCAAGTCTTCCAGGGGTGCCATGTCACCTGCCAACTCTCGTCCCATCTCGTCCCATCAGGTCGTCCCTGGTCATCCCAGGTCCCGCCTACCGACCAATTGGCATGCTTTCCACTGCCATTGATTCCCGCAAAGGGCTTTTCGTGGAACAAGACCTGCAGGCCCAACTTCTGTGCTTCTCGGTTCATGACCTGGCAAATCATACGGGGCTAAGTGACAAATGGCAAGCGGCACGATAACAAACAATGGGTAATTTCATGGGAATTCAATGTGATAACAGTGATAACTAACCATGGGATCCCTTGTTGGTTCAATGCTAAATCTTAAGTTCCCTGAAATTTTAGCTGTGCAAGTTGACGAGGTTTCAAGTCTTGACCCAATTTGTGGCAATTTCAATGAGATGTGATGTCTATCTAGCACCCCCCCCAAACAAAATCAAACAGAAACATGTTATAACATCTCATAGTATGTAACAATATTTCACAATAGGTCACAACATGTGATACAACATATATTTCATGTGGCATATCGTGAAATACTATCTTATACACAATATATATATATATATATATATTAAGTAAATCAATATATATATATAAATAAATCATATTACCATACTATTATGTTTACCACAATATGATTCTGATCTTTCCAGACTTTCCAGGCCCAACTTTGGGATTTGTTGACACCTCCATGAAGAGCACATTGGTATCGCAGGAGACGTTGGCCGTCCGGAAGACCGGGGACATCTCGTGCTGCCCGGGCGCCACCTCATTGTGCTTCACGGCCATTGGGCAACCCACCTGGCGTTTTTAAAAACGGCAACCGTTTCAACAACAAGAAGTCCATGAAATATCATGAAATATCATGAAATATCATGAAATATCATGAAATATCATGAAATATGTATCTGTAAAGGTACATATTTCGATTTTCTGCTACATTTTCTAGTATTTCTAGTGGGATTTCCAAGGTGAATAGATGAAAAATACCGAACAAGATGGGAGAATACCCATTTCATCAGCTTATTAGATAGGCAATATTGTGGCAATATAGTTAGCAGAAGCCCACAAACCATCCACATCCATGAAGCGCAACAGTTATTTTGGGCATTCTTTTGTTCTTCAACTGTGCTATGCCTTTTTAATTAGTATCAAACCTCATTCGAATTCATTTAGATGTTATAGTAATCCCCAAAAAAGATAGAAGCGTACTTCCAGGATGATGTTGAAAAATATTCACCTCATTTTTGGTGTCCAACTTTTCTGTCTTGGGGTTGCTAAATCTTGGTGCCTCTAACATCAGTGCTTGGACACGGTCCAAGAGTGTGGCTACGGACGTTGGAATGGGCTGGAAATAGTTCAGGTCTCCCTGTTGGTGACGCGTGGGCAACTTGCCAAAAAGACTTCGACCGGTGTTCACCAGGTCGGGTCGGGCTTTGTAATGTTCCGCATCAATGACGAAAAACTCCTGCGGTGGATTTTGGGTCCCGGCCCGGGGTCACCATTTCCCAGCAAGATGATTGCATTGACTTATAACATCTTCTAACTTGGTTATATCATGATATATAATGGGGTTTATAAACCAACTTATAAGATCTTACAACTGGGAGTCTCATCGTGTAGATTCCCCAGTAGTGGCTTAACCGATATGGGAAGCCCTTAAAAATGTCCGTTAAACTTTTTCGCTCCTGTTCCCATCCAAGGTAGCTGTGCATGGTGTTGGCATCCTTTCCCAGGCCAACGGCCTTCAAAAGACGTAGGCCTTGCACCTTCACGGCATCCATGGAACGCAGCAAGGGGGTCTTTTCATCGATGCATTTTCCTGGTGCGTTCTAGAAAGGGTGCGATCCCAACATCCCAAAAAAGGTGCCAGTAATCCCAGTAGATTCCCCAGTCATTGGAGATTTCCTCAAAAAAGAACCACCGAGCTCGGCAAATACAAGTTTCCAAAGTGGGTCACAAAGGCACAGGGGATGTACAGGGTCTTGTTCAACACAAAGGGAGCAGAGGTCCTATCCCAAGTAGTGAAGGCGGCGGCTGAATGAGTCACGCGCAAACCACCGTTGGGGAAGGAGGATCCATCAGTTTCACCCTGGAAGAGTCTCTCAGCAGGGAGGCACGCCTGGAGTCCAAGCCGTAAACGCAGTAGGATGAAAGGGTACTGGTCTGATATGGTCTGATAGGGATCACTTCAGGAATTAAATATTACATCTGGTTTTTTCTTCATGTTGAAATAACAAGCAGTCAGGAACACATAAAAATATGGGTGAACAACTAGTGCAAACCTAGCGGGTTTGCTGGGGCTGCCTTGCAGAATTGGTGAATTTAGTTGCGTGCCGCCTCATAACGAAGAGGAAAAACCACTAAGTCCAGACTAATTATCAACAACTGGTACAAAACTTCTGTCAAGAATCTGTCAAGTATTTTTGGCAAATGGTCAAATACAAAAAACTAGGGCCCACGTTAAATTTTGGGAATTTCTGCCTGGCCAATTTGATTTTCAATTGATTCCCTTTAAAAACAATTAAAACATGAAGGGCCCATTTGTGGGTTTCACCTCCTAATAATAAAAACTAGGGGTGTTTTTTTATTACGGTCCGTCTTTTAAGATCGAAAAAAAAACATCCTTTTATACTAAGGGTTTAATTTGATATTAGGGGAAAGCTTCGAAATGCATTTATTCACAATAGTTTAATTAGGTTTCAAAAGGAAATCCAATCGATTTTGAAATATTTTTTAGTTTATATTAATGTGTTCAATTTAATATTCGGGGAAAACTTCGAAATCAAAGTTTTGGCAATATTTTGTTTCAGTTTTAAAAGGAAATTTAATCGATTATGAACTAGAAAAAAATAGATTTTTGTATGAAGGTTTTCAATTTATATTAGGGGGCAACTTCGCACCCTAATACTAAATCCCAAATACAAAAAACTACTGCACGTGTTTATTATTCGGGGGAATCCACGGACTGCACCTTCATCGGCTTCGTGACATACTTTGAAGCGAAGTCCAAATCCAGCAGGGTATCCTCCATCGGAACGGCTGAGTTGAAGAGATGTGAGGGAACATATATCTATTCACTATTCACTATATATATATTTCATCATAAAATTCATGGATTATATTAGGTTGTAGGCAATTATACTGGCTTAATTACATTTTGTATTGATTTAATTTGAGATTACATCACGATTCAGAACTTCGGCCCCGATTTCTTCAGAACGTCCGGCGTCCTGTTTGAAGGCTCCCAACATGCCACCAACGGCTCCACCACCGCCTCTCAAAGGAAAAAACCAATGTGCAAAATCGATGGCTCCTCGCTCTCGAGCCTCCGTTGATCGACGTTGATGGACGTTGGCGTTTGCCAGTGATGGAGAAATCATGCTGGCACTCATGGTTGATATGGTTGAATGATGGATTTTCATATCATGGTAAATTTTTGGAGTTAACCATGATGGAGAATAACTTTTATTGTATCCTCCGGTAAGCAAACATGGCTGGGAAATCCAAGAACATCCAAGAACTTTCTGGGGGATTTTCCACCCCAATCATCAACAGCCCAAGGGTGAACCAAAAAGCTGGATTTGACATCAAGAGGACCATGAGGACCAGCCTCAAGTCCCTGCGGTAAAATGTGGGGATGAAAACGGAACTATATTTTGGGGATGGTTTTGGGTTATAACATGTTATAACTTATAACATAATATGTTCAAATTCCAGTTGCCAACATTTGCCAACTATTTTTGATGTTCCCCAATATCCAATGTAGTAAACTCATGTAAGCTCTTGATCCACAGGTCCATAGCCAGAGCGACCCATTCGTAGAGCGTGTCCGCGATGATCTTTTGATCCTCCTCGGTGGTCGGATCGCCGCTGATCAAACAGTCCTGGAATCGCTTCAAAATCGCCGCGGGCAGCTTCTCAGCCATCACCTGACATGGCACTGTGTCAAAACCTTGTACCCCTGGTGAACATCAAAAATAGCTGGTAAATGGATGTTCATCCCATTAAAAATGGTATTAATAGGTATTGATCCATAGCCACATCTGAAAAGGGTAAACCACACCTTGTGGAGCAATTGCATCTTTTAGCCAGTATGCAAACAGTGGCTTGGTCAAACACTTCTTCCAGAATGTTTTTTACAGGTTCAATTCATCATCACTTTACCACATAAAAATGCCAATCATCCCATCCCCTTAATATGAAACACCCCATAAATGGTTCCAATTGTGTGGAAATTCTGTACTAAACCAATGGGTTTCTTCCGAATTTTTGCCAGGCCTTGTCATCGAAGACGCAACTGCCGGCAGCGTCCAGCGGATCTTTCATTGGAAACGCACCCCCGGTCATCGTGTTCACAGCCTCTAGGACTGCCGTTGACGTGTTTTGCCCCATGGCCTGCGGTTTTTTCAGAACGAAATGGTTGAGCTCAGGCAGTCTGCTCTCTGGAAAAAAAATTGGTGATTTCAACCCGATCGAAAAAAACACTTGGATGCATCATCGTCACAGGTGAGAGTGAAGAGAAAAAAAATGACATCGCCACTCAACACACAAACTCTCCCACCTTGAAGCGCTAGAAGTTGGAAGACTGGGAGGAAAGAAAAAACAAGGCCAGCTGAGCCAAAATGGAGCGGCAACCACAAACATGTAACATGCCCAAAATTCAGTTGGTTTCAACCTTGGAAACCTGTTGGCATAAATTTGAATGAATTGCATGCACTGAAAACTCCAGGGCCTCCGAGTTTTGGAGAGGCCTTTTGAAACTGATGTTTCCTGGCAGAATCCAAGTCTCGGACTCAATTGTGCAGATTTTTTGGGCCGCTCTGCCCCCCCCCTGCCTCCTGTCCGTTGTAATTTTGTTGCCTCTTGGGCCTCTTGACGACAAATCTTCTGAGTGAAGTCTCAGAACCCCATTTCAAACGCTCAATGACACGTCCTACCAAAGTCTGCAGAAAAATGCGAAAAAAAATCACAAGTTGCTTTGTTGTTCGCAGCAATATTGCTACTCATCATGCAACAAAAATATACATATGGGATACTATGAGAACATACATCATCTACAAATAATGTATAGATAGTATGATAGTACTACATGACTACATGACTCATTTTATTTATCAACATCACTATCACACCCTAGTCTTACCACATCCAAAAAGATCTTGGCAACTCCAGGATGAGAACAGCTAGAATCTAGTGAGGGCCCTGCGAGGACGCTTTGTGAGCTTTTGCCTGCAGCCACTCGCAGGCCGAAATCCATTGCTATATTATCATTGTTTGTCAGTTTTTGTCGTGGGCGCACGTTTGGGTTCAAAACATGCTCACGCTGAGCGAGATACAACCTGACGCAACTCACATAATCTATGTGATGAGTCATCAAGCACCTACAAATGCAAAGATCAAAACAAACCAAACACGAGAACACAACCCTACACCCAAACCAACAAATGTGCAAAACCGATGATATACGGAATATATATGAACATATTGGATAATCACTCAATGGCAGGGTTCTTGATTCTCCGTGGCAAACGAGCTGCGTGTGTGAAAGGAAGTCGCTTTGACTTTCGCACTTTGGCGAAAGATTTCTGGGGACGTCCTTCGGAGCTGCCAGGTGGCGCCGGCATCGGATTCAACCTCTGGAAGAAGGACTCCCAGAAGCCATCTTCATAAGGTGCTTGCCAGGTTGATCCCCAGTGAGGCGGTGCCATCCACAGGTTCAGGGCCAAATGCCCACCGGAGTCACCACCATAGGAAATCACTTCATGAAACCAGCTGGCGGGTAAGTACAGCAGGTCTCCTACTCCTAAGTCAGCAGTGATGTGACGACCCTCCAAAATCTTGGGGATGGGTGCACTTCTGGACATGGTGCTTGCTCGACAAAAACTGTCTGGCAAAGAGCCTTGCTCTGGTTGGTCGGAGCCGGCGTCAATGTCTGCGCTGAGGACGTCGTTCAGCATCTGCTCTAATTCCTCCTCATCTTCACTACTGTCATTCATGGATGGCTGTTGATTTACTGAGCTGCCCTGCTTTGCTCCTTCCCGCCAGTCTCGAACAGCAACAGTGGGAGCACCATCATCTCGAAGACCCGGCACATATGAAATGAGCCCATTGGAGTGAAGCTGTGCTTGCCGTAGACCAGCAGGAGCAAGAACATCCAAACATCTGGGACTAAACAGCCGGAATTCTTTTCGCCCACGCAACAAAACATAGATGTTGTCATGAAAATCATGATGCAAACCCGAGGAAGATCCCTCTGAAGACCTCCCAAACCACATGTTATACTGCACTGGAGTCAAATTGCCGATTAGATTTGGGCGGAGAGATTGGCAACCGGTCAATAGTTTCAAGACATGGTCTGCAGCAAGCGACTTTGGGCAGCCATCAGCATCCTCCAGGGCTTGTGTTGTCAAATATGCCAGCTCATTCCCACTCTCGAGTTCCCGGCAGAAGTCACCAAAGGTTGTCTTCTCCCTGCTGACGTCATCGCTTTGGCCAAACAAACTCGACTTTTCAGGCCTGCGTTCCACAAAAACCTCGCAGTTTGCAGCCCCGCTACTTCTCATGGCCTTCATGCCCTGCAGCCCTGGCAATGACCACTTGGCAGCTTCACCCTGCAAACCAAAAAGCATCCCTAAAGCTCCACCCGAAACGCCATCAGTACTTATGACCAGAGGCTTTCGTGCTTTCACATAGCTCTCAAAGAAGTCTTGTGGATTCAGCTCTGTCCAATGTTTCCTTTCCACACGGCCACCGCCTCCCGAAATTCCAGCGCCAGTCATCTCCAAAGGACAAAAACCTGCATAGCCTCCACGCAAAACTGAGCTGGACCTTGATGGCTTTGGTCTTCCCTTTTTGTCAGCCTTGGTATCTGACCTCCGGGCAGGGTTTGCATGCCGGCGGTTGGTGCCTGACGCTCTCGTCATCTTGTCACCTCCATGTTGGACAAAGCTGGAACGTCAAGTGGCATCGTTTTGTCTAACATGGTGAAGTTTTCCAGGGAATACCTTAACATCTCCATTATATTAAATATATAATGGGTAGTTGTGATTCATCCCTTCTTGTATATCGACCTCATCATGCATAAATAAAGCCTGGAGATGACGGCTTCGTCGACACGAGAGATTGAATACAGCTGTCTTTCGAGCCACAAACGATCACAATTGAATCATCCAGACAAGAAGGGTTGATGGTTTATTTTCGGATTAGTTTCAACTGAATCCCCCCGAACAAATATGCGTCACTGGGTCAAACATCCACAGAAGGGTATGCAAAACATACTTATACAACTAGAGCAATATTCATTACTACAATTGATTGTGAAACCTTGTGGCAAGGTCGCCGTGTCCTAAACCTCGTAGCATACGCTGAACCGCCTTTTTGGGTCTTCCATGAGGCACGAATTGTCAGTGCTCTGCGAAGGTAAAGGGACCTTCTATGGTCCAGTGCGTTCCTATGCCAAGTGAGAGCGCAAACACTCGAACGAAAGTATTTGGTAAGATACTGTTGGTAACTGGTGGTAAATAGTATCACATGGTTTCTGCCGGGTTTATATAATCGGAAGGATGTTATTTAATGTTACTTTGCAGCAAAACGAATCTGACCAAATCAGTCACATCATACTGCCGCTCAGGAGGGCGACATTTACAGAACCTGAGTTGAGCGGACGAAGGAGAAAATGGGAATGATGATTTGGGCAATACGACCTAAGATAATCTTCCATTTCCCTTATACCTATGATTGCCAATACGTATTATGGTTATGTATTATCAATGATGGTTGTCAACTATATAATATTGTTACCAATTGGAATCATTGTGCTTTCAAAGCCAATAACTATCATCAATAACTATCAATTGCATTACATCATTAACAGTTATCATATGCTATCATCAATAGTCATCATCAAAATCCATTGATTGTATCATACTCGATCATATCACTTGATTCACCAACTTCCATTGATAATATCAACTTGGTGATGATAACTATCATCCATTACCCTCCGGTAATCAAACGTGACAATGCAAACCATAATCTTGATGTGGCAAATCATTGAATAACTATCAGCTATACACGGGCCATTTTCAATGGCTACTGTGGATGGAAGAAACAACAGTTGGTAGATGCTTTATCCGATGATAATCCCATTATTTACAGTGGTTTTTAAGCAACCGATATAAGAATCTCCAACTGGTGCAGGATGTTTGGCATCCACAGTAATGTAGGTAAGCAATAGTAAACCAGCCGTAAATTTATCTGAAATGGGTGGCATAAACCATCAAATTATAGGTGGGTTATTATTGCTTTACTACAGTAGCATTAGGGACGGGGGTCACATTCGCCCCTACCCCAACTGGGTCACATTCGCCCCTACCTCACAAACTTTTCCAGTGAACAAACCATTCGATCTTTTAGGGTTTGACCTGGGGACAACGGACATTTAGGGGGGACTTGGGGACATTGGTCAGGGGGGACTTGGGGACATTGGTTAGGTCACTTGCCTCACCATTGAATAAACCATTCAACCTTTTAGGGTTTTACCTGGACACTTAGGGGGGACTTGGGGACATTGGTTAGGGATGGTTAGGGGGGAACTTGGGGACATTGGTTCGGGGGGCACGGGGTCACTTGCCTTTCGGCTGAATAAGTCATTCAAGTTTTTAGGGTTTGATCTGGGGACAAGGGGCATTTAGGGGGGCCTGGCGGCATTGGTTAGGGGGGGACTTGTGTTCACTTGCATTTTTACACTTGTACATTACATTACATCTTAGTTACCACACTGGCTATCAAACACATCTGCTACCTCTGGCAAAAATTCAGTGCAATTAAAGCATCGTCTGCTCACATGCAGACACTGCAACCACACATGATTGAAACGGAGGTTGCAACGTAGCATCCAGAGCATCTTGGAAGTTGATTGAAAAGGATGTTACAACATAGCATCCAGAACGTCTTGGAAGTGACTTCAAGTGGATGTTACAACGCAGCATCCAGAGCGTCTTGCAACTGACTTCAACAGGATGTTACAACGTAGGATCCCAAGAGTCTTGACAGCTGCTTGCAACGGTTCTTCCAACGTAGCACCCACAGCCTCTTGGAAATTGCTTCGCGTGGCTGATACAACGTAGCATCCAGAGCATCTTGGAAGTTGATTGAAATGGATGCTACAACGTAGCATCCAAAGCGTTTGGGAAGTCGATTGAAATGGATGCTACAAACATAGCATCCAGAGCGTCTTGGAAGTGACTTCAGGATGTTACAACGTAGCATCCAGAGCGTCTTGCAACTGACTTCAAAAGGATATTACAACGTAGGATCCCAAGAGTCTTGACAGCTGCTTGCAACGGATATTCCAACGTAGCACCCACAGCGTCTTGGAAATTGCTTCACATGGCTGATACAACGTAGCATCCAGAGAATCTTGGAAGTTGATTGGCGTTTGGGAAGTCTCGATTGAAATGGATGTTACAAACATAGCATCCAGAGGGTCTTTGGGAGTGACTTCAAGTGGATGTTACAACGTAGCATCCAGAGCATCTTGGAACTGACTTCAAATGGATGGTACAGACTGTTACAGTGTAGGATCCAGAGCGTCTTGGAGTTGGTTGAAATGGATGTTACAGCGTAGCATCCACAACTTTTTGGGAGTTACTTGAAATGGATGTTACAACGTAACACTTGAAAAAGACGTCGTAACAGACTGTCACAGCTGGAGAACGATCCTTTCGAGACTCTGAAACTATTGCGTCTGCCACGCAAAACGAGGCGGGGTCACATTCGCCCTTACCCTAGGGTCACGGTCGCCCCTACCTCCACCTTGAGTAGGGGCAAGTGCGACCCCACATGAGGTAGGGGCAAATGCGACCCCCGTGCCGTAGCATTATGTTAAATACCAATAGGCAATTAACGAACGCACTAACTAACGAACGAACTAACAAACTAAGCAACTTACTAACCAACTAGATAACTAACAAACAAAGTCACTAAATAACTAAGAAACGAAGTACACAATTTTTCACTACCTTACCATCATCCACCGGTCTCTGCAGGTGCCCCAACGCGAGCCGCGAGCTGCCCGCGAGCCGCGCTCACTTCACCTTCCTGGGCGGGGACCGGACCCCGCAAGGAGGAAGTCACTGGGAGCATTACCTCAGGGTGCCTTCATGGATATGAATATAAGATGATGTGTTTATATATATATATATGTAATATGTATATGTATGGATACATATATGACCATATACATATATGCAATCCAATACGCATATACACATATAATCAAGATTATCCAATGTACAATACATGTTTGAACGATTTTGAAACCACTAATTACTAATCAGCATACTTTGGCCTTTGGTGTGGCTAACGAGCAACCTCGGTGCTGACATGGCAAATCCTTACACAGGTCCATCACTCATTTGTTTTGGTTGGTTGCTTTTGATTGTTGACCGCTTTTTCAAGGTTTTTCTAGATCAAATCTGACAAATCGATAGAAATCTCACAGGAGCAGCGAAGTTGGTGACTCAGCAGCAAAGGTTCATATATTTTTGGCACATTTTGGCACGTTGAAAAGGATCAACATGGCTCAACTCACCAACCATATCTGCTGTCAAGAATCGCGGCCAGAAAGTCGATGCAAACATCTCGCACCTGGCGGTGCGAAATCATCCCCACAGTTGGGGGAGATCAAAACGTAACAGGACCACCATGGACCACCAATGGCACTGACAATAATAGTCAATCATAATACGTCATCATAGCCAATAAGAATATAATTCGATATTCTATTAGAATATGAAAACCAATACTCACTAATAATAGTAACTTGAAACCACCAGCATGACCAGCTGTCTCGAATACGTCTCACTAAGCCCCAAGCATCCCATCGATATTGAGGAAGCACCGCCTAGCAGCTTCACGACGTTGGAAGGGCACGTCATGGAAAAAAACAGCCATAAATGGGGATACCCTCTGGTAAACTAACAAAGGTAAAGAAAATGGCCCAAGCTGATTTACCTATCAAAATAGTGATTTTCCAGAGCTATGTTAGTTTACCAGAGGGTATAGCCATCAGAAGACGGGCATATAACCTACCAATAATGTGGAATTGACCCAAACCGATGCATATTGAAGACAATCCCAGACAGTTGGAATATATTGGAATTATTTTTTTCCTTACAGGCTCATTCCGATTTCACTTCGGCGTAAATGTCTTAGCAAATTCAAATACATTTACATACATTTACAATGGTAGACCCCCCGCACCAAACAGCATCCCACCCAAATCTCACCTGCAACAGGTACATGTAGAGCAAGACCCACACCATGGATGCAATGCCCCAGGCAAAAGCCGCCAGAACACTACGCCCTGTTGGTGCTACCTCCTGGGCAAACAGCAACAACAGCGTCTGATATGTGTGTGTCTGCTGCCAAAAGCTCAGCTGGTTGGTGGTTTCAGCCCTCCCAAAATATCCAAAGTATCAACATATCGTAGTCATTGTGGAACAGCCTTCAAAATAATACTTGAAGCTCTGCGGCTCGGCTTTCGCACCCATATTTTTCACAGCGGAAGGTGTTTCAAGAAGGTGCAGCTGTTCAACGCTCAAGGCATCAGGGCATGAGGGAAGGACCCCAGGAAGCATCGAGAATTTGACCATGGTCTGTGCTTCGGACCGGCTGCACCGGCTGCACCGGCTGCACCGGTGGCACCAGCTGGCTGACCGGCTCAGTTGGCTGGGTCAGGAGCTGCGTTCCGGGCCGGACTGGTGGCGCCTTAATAGGCGGCCGATCACTGGGAACTGGCGGAGCCTTCACTGGAGGAGGTGCCTTTGGTGGAGCTGGATTCACATCCTGCTGATATGGCTCCGCCTGTGCTGGAGTCACGTCAAACGGACTTGGAAAGCTAGGAATTTCAGGTTTCAAAGCTGAAGTCCCCTCTGCATCTGGTGCAGCTAATCCACTGGGCGGAGCCGTTGGAGCCGGTGGAATCGGTTTGGTGCTTGGGATGGGTTTCATGTGCAATGGCTGAGGCTCAACCATGCAACGCTGGTCCCAGTACTCGTCAAGCCGCCTTGAAATCTCCCTGATCTGCTGTTGGAGCATGGGGTTTTCCCGCGACAACTCATTCTTTCTTGCATCATACTTTCTCTCGCGTGCCGTCAAATCATCTACAGCTTTTCGATGCATCAGCTGCCGCTTGGTCAAAGCTTCTTGCTTGGCCGTCCAATTTTGTTCCTTTTGCTTGAGCTCCTGATTCTTTTGACCGATCAGGTTTCGGTCCTCAATGATTGCACGAGAGATTTCCTGGTCCAGCATCTCTTCATCCGCTCGCAATTTCTCCTCCTTTTCTTGCAGCTGCTGCCTCCTGTGCGCAAACTCGATCTGCTTCAAGTTGAGTTCTGCAAGCCGAAGCTCAATGTCTTCTCGCTGCTGCCTTGCTTCATGTTCCTTCCGCTCCAGGGCCTGGGCATTGTGGTTGTAAGCCTGCTTCTCTTTCTCTAACTTGGATCTTTCCTCCTTCCTCTGCCGCTCCAAAACTCTCAACCTGCTCTCTGTGGCATCCAATTCAGCTTGCCACTCCAGGAGTTCTTCCCTCCTTGAGCGCCGTGGCAGTTCCGGCTGAGCTGACTCAGATGGATGCCCATACTCAGAGCTAGCTGCGGCCGTATTGGCTGCTGTCCTAGCCGCAGCCTCCTCTGCTTTTCTAGCGGTAGCTTCCTGTGCGGCCCTCCTAGTTGCCGCCTCTTCTGCGGCCCTTCGAGCTTCAGCTTGCTCTGCAGCCTTCCTAGCTGCAGCCTCCTCTGCTGCCTTCCTAGCTGCAGCCTCCTCTGCAGCCTTCCTGGCTGCAGCCTCCTCTGCAGCCTTCCTGGCTACAGCCTCCTCTGCAGCCTTCCTGGCTACAGCCTCCTCTGCTGCCTTCCTAGCTGTAGTCTCCTCTGCTGCCATATCCTCATCGAAGTCATCACCAAAGTCATCATTTTCACTCTCCTCATCCTCTTCCTCCAAATCTTCCAAGCCTGTCCTGGTAATCCGAACCGCCTTTTCCAATGGTGATGTCATCTTCTCAAGGTTTGAAGCAGGCCGGCTGGGACTAGCAATGGTGCAAATCTGTGGCCCAGACACGTTCGCTGGGCCAGCCAGAGCAGCTAGGCTTGCTAGACTTGATCGATTCTCTCGCTTTGGCTCTTTGGCCTCCGTGGCACTTGCAGGATTTGCCATGGGCATCATGCGCTGTTGAGCCCAAAACACCGGAAGCCACATCTGCCAATCAGAACCCCAAGCTGAATATGTACTGCATGCATCGCAGACATGCACTCAGAAACGCGGCACACCTGACTGATTGCAAAGCTTACAATCCAAACTCAGACTGCCCTCCCGCTCCTTTTGGTATGGGAGAATCTGAGTGTTTCGGGTGTCAATGACACTTTGCAACGGCACTACGGTGCTGAAAACCACGTTGTTGAGGACCAAAATGAACCTCAGCCGCTGGTTAGCCACAGGATGCTGGAGCACAAGGAGCAATGTCGCAAAATGTTGACAGATCAAGCCAGCCTAGTAGTTCTATATATAATATGTAACGTGTATATATATAATATATATATATATAATGTGTATATATATATATATTATATATATGTGTGTATATATATATATATGTATATAGGGGGGAGAGAGGGAGAGAGAGAGAGAGAGAGATATATATATATACACAATTATTATACATATATAAATATAGAATGTCTTCGCTCTCTGCAACTATCTCCATATATCTATGTCTACGCTCATACCACCTCATATGTTACAGAGGTTTATTTATCTGCAATTACATCCAGAACTCTGATAGAAAAAGGGGTGGCCAACTGGACCAAGGGACTCCAAAGCAACAGCATTCAGGATCACATCTTCAAAGCTTGGGGTGGCGCAAAGCCAGCGACAGCCCAGCCTCAGTCGAGTCAAGTCGAGCCGCAAAGTTCAAGGGTTCTCAAACTCATTCATAACCTACAGGAAGTCCACAAGACAATAGAAATGTTGAGAAATTGTTGATCTGTACCCTTTTGATGGACTTATACTTATATACTTCTATATAATTTTCTATATACCATCTTTCAATAGTATCTGTTTATATCTTTTTGGGATAGCCATGGCCTATCCTAAATCATGCTAAATCTGGATGCTTTCTGTCCGCGGATTCCGAGGTACCACAGCAGGTACAAGTCGACCAGGATTCGAGGCAAGAAAAGCACCATTGAAAGAGTGACTTTGACCTCGACCAAAATGGCGGCGGGAATGGCGGGAACGATGATGAACCAAGGCTGAGAAATCATGGTGATATAGTGATATATATGTATATATAATATATATCATATAATATATATATATATATATATGGGGATGGGTCAAAACCCTGGTACCTAGTGAACCCCAAAATAGCTGGGATTTATGGATGTTCATCCCACTAAAAATGGTATCTATAGGTATTGACCCATACCC
>Ga0126342_10007055_pt1 | contig 19995 bp, 13 predicted proteins | sample Cyp1metagenome_FD_92528 | JGI IMG/M metagenome (GOLD analysis project Ga0126342, IMG submission 92528) | Coral microbial communities from Lord Howe Island, Old Settlement Bay, Australia - Cyphastrea 1 metagenome | ecosystem: Host-associated > Invertebrates > Cnidaria > Coral ... | reverse complement strand
TCAACAGCATCATCATCGTCATCGTCATCGCCATTGCCATCGTCATCATCATCGTCCTCCTCCTCCTCCTCTTCCTCCTCCTCAACATCCACATCATCATCTTCTCATCATCATCATCATCATCATCATAATCATCAACAACATCCTCACCATCACCATCACCATCACCGCCGCCGTCGCCGCCGCCGCCGTCGCCGTCGTCGTCTTCGTCGTCGTCGTCGTCGTCATCATCATCATCATCCTCATCATCATCAGCATCATTGGCATCACCATCATCACCATCACCATCATCACCATCACCATCACCATCATCATCATCATCATCATCCTCATCGTCATCATCATCATCATCATCATCATCATCATCATCATCATCATCATCATCATCTTCATAAACATCACCATCATCAAAAACATCACCATCATCATAGACATCACCATCATCATAGACATCACCATCATCACCAACGTCTTCATCAACATTAACATCATCATCAACACCATCATCAACACCAACATCATCATCAACATTATAATACATGATCTTTTTACCCCCCCCCCACATTGTTTGGGGTCTCCTGCCGGGATAATTGTTTATCTCTTTAAGAGCATGAATGCACATGTTTCATTCGCTCGATCATGTTTGGATGAAAATGTCAATCTGGTTGTGGATTCAAGAGATCCAAGGCAGTTGGCAGGCACTACCATTTTGTAGGCCATGAAGTGCCCAGGGTCTACGGCCATACCATTTTGTAGGCTGGCAAAGTGGTCCCAAAGCCATTTTGTAGACAAAAAGGTCGCCTCTCTGACCCCAGGGAATGGTAAGGAGGATGGTAAATCTACAAAAGGCCCATCTATACCATAGCTATGTTAGTTTAAAGTTTACTGCAGGGTAAGTGGTTGTCACATGTTGTCCTGAAAAATTGACATGCACGTCCCTACAACATGAGGCGAGGCTCCGACCCTGGCAGTGCTGTCGACTCAAGGGTGGGCAGATCGATGCTGAATTCGCACGTTCAGTGGGCGGCTGTCATGGTGCAACATCCATAAATAGCCAACATAAATGGGGGCAATAATAACATTATAATAACCTTGTAGTAGAACCAACAATTACCGGGCATAGTCAAAAAGGGGAATCAATATTCCGGGATGTACCTTCCAGCAAATTAGGACAACGATATGGAAAACCAATGAGTGTTTTTAGCAATGAACATGATCCAAAAATGCTGGGTTTTCCTTCTCGCCCTCGACGCTTTGTGGCTGAGGACCGCTTCCGGAAGCCCTCGCGAGTCCAGTCCCAACAAGCCAGAAGGCGATGCAAAGGCAACTTGGTGTTTTGGGAAGATGAGGCCCAAAATCACCATCTTTATGGGTGCCAAAATAAACCATCCCCTTAAACGGTAGGTTGATGATTTTATTCAACTATAACTATAAACCTACCAGATGATTTTCCCACATTAGTTCCAGACATTCCCGCCTATAAACATCCATTTGCTTCGGGGATACTTGCCAGATGATAACCCCCAAGGTCAAGTCATGGGTGACTTGGCGCCTCCCAGCCATTTCCTTGTAGCTGCTCGGAGGAACATGATGATTTTTGCAAAACCATTAAAAAAATAAACTTTTAGCAAGAGAGCTGCGAACCAACCAGGTAGCAGGTTTTGACCACGAAGAGTTGTGGTTTAAGATGGGTTTCGAAGGAAGTTTAGAAGTCAAATTTCCGACAATATGGATAGATGGAAAAGCAGAGGTGGGAAGAGCCAGAGAAGAGAAGAGAAGAAAAGAGAAGATCAGAGAAGAGAAAGAGTCAGAAGAAAGAAGATGCAGGATGATGCAGGTGCGGGAAAAGGTAGCAAAGTCGCGATCCACTATGTTTTTCCAATGGTTTGTGGCTGCGGAGGGTCAAAAATTAGGCTCGCTAAAGCGGCGGGTGCGGAGCCATGTGGCCAGATGCGAGAGGACAAATTGCACGCCATTGTGGCACGAAGCACGTTTCCAAGTCAAAATGTACAAAGCACACCATTCTCGGACCACTTTTGGAAGTGGAGATGTCGAAAAAGTGCACGCCGTTGTGGTGTGAAGCACATTTCAAAGTCAAAAGTGTAGTTCGGAGCATTTTTGTACGTTCAGATGTCGTTTTTGCGTGGCAGGCGCAAGGGATTATGCACCTTGTCAAAGGTGAGAAAAACGTGAGGGTTTTGTAGCATTTCCTAAAACGATCGCAGGCGTGGGACATTTGCAGAGGATCTGGCAAGATGTCTTTCGCGTGGCAGGCGCAGTACAAGAGACTAGACTCCACTCCGCTACACTACACTACGCTGCAACTACAACTACAAATACATTTACACCTACACTACATTACACAACACTACACTACATACACTACACTCAATTAATTACACTACACTACGCTAACTACAGCTACAACTACAACAACGGTAATTTACACTACACTACATTACCCTACATTACATTACACTCCACTCATTACACCACCACAAATTCAATTGCAACTACATTAATTACACTACTTACACTACACCACAGCTACAACTCCACTAATTACACTACAACTACAACTACAGCTGCACTACGCCACGCTACATCCAGCAGTTGTGGGTGACGCGACCGACCAGGTGACCACTGCAACCATTGTAACCACTCCAAAAAACACAACTCCAACCACCTTTCAGTCAGTGGAGTTGCTCTGCCATCCGTGATTCACAACAACCAAGCTCTCCTGTAGGTTTCCTATTTTTGAAACTTCCGCCACCGCCTTGCGCGGCACTACTGGTAAAGAATCAGTTATAAAGCATTGATTATATAGCGGAATTTCCCTAATATGGTTTTATATAATGGTCATAATATCCCTTCAAATCTATTTTGAATGGTGATAGTGGGCCATTAAATCATTGATCATCAACGAAACCATGGCCAGTCAAGCCCCCAAAAAAGGTGACCCTTGCTAGGGAATGGTTGACCTGGTACTGAGCTAAATGTATCATTGGAAACCTGAAAAACTGCCATATCTCAGATCTCCAGTAGGAAAACCATTTTCCACATCCAATTTTTCGGACCGTAATAATGGATCCGAAGGGATAAAAACAGCTACTAACCAGTATAATCCATCTTAGGGACTCTAAAGTTCCATGGTTCATTCAGGGAATTTAAGTAAACCATCCACGTGCAAGCTTTGAGGTGCCTCCGCTGGACGCAAGTCATCTGGGCAGCGCTTGGAAGGCACCGAAGACGGCAACTTCCCAAAGAGGCGGGGAACTGGTAGCGTTTTTCCAACGTGGGGCAGAAGGTGTTTATGGTGGGTTTTACGATGAAAAATGATTGATTTTAATCAAGAACCATGGGATTTTCATGGGGATAGTGGGTCATATTGGCCATACTACCTTCCGATGTCATGAAACATGGGGGGGCTGGCGGCTGGAGCCCCGAGAAAAAAACAAATCAAGCAAATCCGAAGGATTTTTTGAAATAACATGGGGTCAGACCCAAGCGTTTTTTATTTTTTGGGTGCATTCTATTTTTTGAGAGCGTAACCCATAAACTTAACTGACAGCTGAGGGGCTATCAAACCTGATGGAGACCACAACAGTATGTATACCAGTAGTACCGCACAAGGCGGTGGCGGAAGTTTCAAAAATAGGAAACATATAGGAGAGCTTGGTTGCTGTGACTCACGGATGGCAGAGCGACTCCACTGATGGACCGAAAGGTGGTTGGAGTTGTGTTTTTTGAAGTGGCCGCAATGGTTGCAGTGGTCACCTCTTCCTCACCTGCTTGATGTAGTGTGGGGTGGTGTAGTGCAGTGGTAGTTATGGTTATAGTGTAGAGTAATGGAATTGTAGTTGTAGTGTGGTGTAATTAGTATGTGTGTTTTTGTAGTTGCAGTTGTAGTTGTGGTGTGGTGCAATTAGTAATTAGTGTAGTGTATTGTTGTGTAGTGTAGTGTAATTCAATGTAGTGGTAGTTGTAGCTGTAGTTGCAGCTGCAGCATGCTGCAGCTGCAGTTGTTGTTGTAGTGTAATACACTGTAATCAGTGTAGTGTAGTGTTGTGTAATGTAGTGTGGTTGTAGTTGTAGTTGTGTTGAGAGTTGTAGTGTGCTGCAGTGAAATTAGTGTAGAGTAGTTGTAATTGTAGTTGTAGTTGTGGTATTTAAAAAAAGAAGTAGTAGTAGTAGTAGTAGTAGTGGTAGCAGTAGCAGTAGCAGTAGCAGTAGTAGTAGCAGTAGCAGTAGCAGTAGCAGTAGTAGTAGTAGTACCTGCATTTTATTTTTATTTTTTAGGTGCCGCACCCCTCCCCCTGGCACCATATGGTTCTGCAATGGAATATCCCCGCGCTCAATGGAGGTTTTAATGGGATTGTTTCGAACTAATGGCGTTTTCCATTGCTATGTTTGATTATCAGGTTAGTGGGAATGTGCATCCAAAATGTGATGATCATGTCATTTTGTACTATCATGAACCCAACTGATGAGTTGATTTTTTTGATGCACGGCGAGAATTGGTGCAGGTCTCGTCTCCATGGGGTGGTGCGATGTGTCAAAAAAATTGCCCATATTCGTGAGCCCGGGAGTTTGCAAGTTTCACCCACTAGCAACTAGAATCAACTAGGAACAACCAAATTGAGTCTGGGTCGGTATCATTCAATATGTTTGTCCTCTGATTTTAGAATCAATGTTCCATTAATTTTCCATTTGTTGGTGGAATTATAATCATGTACATCTAATATCCAAAGAAGTACGTGATAAACACTCGCAGTAAGCCACAATTGTCCAGATCGTCAAATGTCAATTAATCAACTGATAATATTTGATAATAACTACTAACACTAACTGGTGCAATATCTTATAAATAACAAGTCATCTTCAAACCATATCACTCAGTTGGGAGGCCTCAAGTTTTCTCCAGGAACATCCACCAGTGACTCGTCCTCTACGAGCTCAACGTTCTCGGAGCAGAGGTGGCATCCTGAAAGGGTGGAGTCGATGGGTCAAAAGTAGTGGGTGAATGTTGGTATTAATAGGTGAAGATCAATGATAGATCTATCAATATCAATATCTAATTTTGAATTGATATGTTCATAAATTTGTCAATATCTGAAGTTTTTTTAAGTTTTTCATTGATGGATCTTGATAGATCTTTATGTTTTTTTCTTCGGCTGCGCTACGGTGGGACCATCCCCCGACAGCCCGACCAGTGTTTGATGACACAAAGGAAGCTATGAAACATATTCTTGCGGACACTGGCAGCTTTGCTTCAAATTCCTGAACATGGGGCTTAAATGTAGCGCCCTATGATTTCCAACTGTTCTGATTTCGAAACACGATTTCAGCCCGGGCAGGTTTAGTCACTGCAGATTTGCACTTGGTGACAGGGCACATGTTGAACCAGTTTGGTCTACAACATCTTCCTGTAGATTTTAAAGTTCCACCACTTCGCACCCGGCCGCGACCGGTCGAGGCCTAGTGGCACCTCGCAGTCTGTGAGTAGCTTGGCTGGCGATGGCTGGACAGTGATGTGAACTAAACACCTCCATGGTCCTAAATGGTCCCAAATTGTGTCAAACTCCCTTGGAAACCATGGTTTCTAGGTCGAGTTTCATATACAATCATGATAATCCTCTCTCCCTAGTACTACCCCCCCAAATGGTAAACAAAACACGGTGATCTATTTTTATTATTGGGGGGTATTTTGTATTAGGGCGCACCTAATATTCTAATAAAAACCCGAATGATTGATATAAATAAAAAAAATTGATTTCAAATTTAACTAAATCCCTTTTAAACATCTATATAAAATTATATAAAATATTGCCAAAAACTGGATTTCGATCCTTTCCCCTAATATCCCAATGAAAACATTAATTATAAAAAAATGATTTCAAAGTTGATTATATAAATCCTTAAGTTAAAATCTACGTAAAATATTGCCAAAAACGGGATTTCGAAGCTTTCCCCTAATATTCCAATGAACAGCTTAATAAAAATAAATAAAACAACTTGTGAGATGGGACTCTAATAATTTAAAAGCCTCCAGGTGGCAATCTATTTTTATTAATAGGGGGTTGAACCCATTGTTTCACCATCCTGTTCTCCTATTGATTCTCAATTACCACAATTAAGAATCCAATTGTGCCCAACCAAAAAAATCCGGAAGTGCCACACCAATCTTATTTATTTTAATTTGGGGGAGTTGTAGTAACAGGAAGAAGGGATTACTAGGGGGAAGGCTTTTTTTTGGCTATCGTCCAGTTCTCGTCGCAGTGTCCGGGCAAACCTTGATGAAGGGTTGGTTTATGAAGCAATTTATTTTGCTGTAATGGAATTACTGGTTGGTGGTTTGGAACATGAATTTTTATTTTTCCATATATTGGGAAGAATAATCCCAACTGACTAATATTTTTCATGATGGTTAAAACCACCAACCAGAATTATATAAAGAAGGCAATTGATTCTTTGTGACTATTTGCAGGTGACATAACCCTTGACCATTCCTCGCATGGAGATGATTTCATCAGATTTTTTTGCAACAGAATAATGATTATAGGGACACATATGAATAAATTTAAACATTATATATATATAAGGTAACAACATTTAAATATGTGGAGGGCGGGCCAGACCGCGAGGCCCAGGAGGTAGTATAAAATACCAGTTCGTATATTTTAATGTAGTTACCGTATGTATGTTTAAATGAATTGGATTCTGTATGTTGAAATGGCCAGGTGGGCCAAGGAAAACCTTCCCGGAGGTAGGCTAAAATCATGTTCGTATATTCTAAAATCTGTCCATTAAAATGTAGTTACCGTATATTATATATAGGGAACAATGAAATTGAATAATGAACTTAAGAACTAGATCCTAGGTTTGAGGTCGTACATGGACCCAGGTAATGAGTTATAATGAGTTATAATGAGTTATAATGTCCAATATCATGCAGCTGACTTCCAGCCTCGCATACCAACGAGACCTTGCAACCAGGCGGGCAACGCATCCAGCCAAAGCAGCGCCCATCGTTGGCTTCCCAAGGGTGGCTCGGTGATTTGGTGCAGGGCGACCCACTGATCTGCAACTGAAAAGGCAACTGGGTTTGCTTCACCTTACCCTCTGGTAAACATACAAAAAACTATGGAAAGATCCACCATTTTCAATGGGAAAATCCACTATTTCTATGGTCATTTTCAATAGCGAACTGTTAAATTATCAGAGGGTATGCAATATCTTCTAAATAGGATATAAGCCATGATAACAATGATAACCCTGAAAATCGGGGAACTTGCGTTTGGGCCTTAGGCTCAGGGTAGAGTTAGAGTTATGAACCACTTACCCTCTGGTTATGACTAACATAGCCATGGAAAGATCCACCATTTTCAATAGGTAAACCATCTATTTCTATGGGCCATCTATACCATGGCTATGCCAGCAACAAATAACCAGATGGTACTTTCGGACCGTGGGATCTGTTGCTGGGTATCCCTTTAGGTATGTGGAGCTCTTCGACTCGGCTGCCGGCACTCGGAGTTGGCAGCAACGCGGAAGCCACAAGGCGCGGCCTTTTTGGGAGACACGCAAAGGGAGCATGTTGTGGGTCCACGGGAAATGCATGTTTTTACCTGGTTGGTGGTTTGGAACATGGCCATGGAAAATCCCTTATAAATGGAGGTTTTAATGGGAAAATCATCTATAGTTACATAATTATCTGCTTGGTGGTTTGGAACCATGGAATTTTATGACTTTCCATATGTTGGGAATAATCATCCCATTTGACGAACTCATATTTTTCAGCGGGGTAGGTATACCACCAACCAGTTGCTCATCAAATAGATTTCCAAATTGTAAATAGGGTTTTCGTCAGATTTGCTTTTATATAAATCACTTTTGGGAATGAACACTATTCATCTAGATGATCTATATTTCATTTATATATTTGTTTTGAATGGGGTAATTCTGGTAAATTGTTTGCAAATGAGTTTCCAGCAAGCTATGTCATGGGTTCTTTCTCCTGTGTCATACTACAACTGTTTCAAGGCATGGGTGTGGTGCTAGAACACCTCAGAGGGTACCAACTATTATGGAGGTTGCTTAGATGAACAGTGATTTATACCTTGGTCTACACTCCAAAGAAGATGTTTTTGTTGCCACCCGCTCGAGGAAGTAGTACATCATGGTCGCTGGCTCCATTTCTGCGACCATTGCTATGAGGAAATCTTTGGAGAAATATTGTAATATTTCATCATATTTCCGCATAGAACCACAGGTTGCTGTAACTTTTGACAGGTGCACTTTCCCATTTTCCCATTTTCCCATTTTTTCCATCATGCGGTAGCAACTGTGAAGATTATGAAGTATGGAAAATGACCCAACTGTTTCTAGTAGCATGTTTTATAGGTAAATCATCATAAACCATCTATAGGTGGGCCACGTTTCATCTTAGAGGGAGATCACTGGAGAGGCGTCGGTTTCTTGGCACTTCTCGCCTGACTCACCGATGCAGCCTGGCCCTTTTTGTGGATTTTGTGGTGCCTAAAAAGGGGGGGACATTGCATCATCCTGTTCCCCTAATCTTAAAGACCCCTAGGAACCATGATTTAGTAGAGAAGTTCCAATTGGGACCATACGATGGAGGTGGTTAGTATAAGGGTGCTGGGATTAGAAATGGCCAGCCTTTTCGATTGTTAAATTAGGACATGACCATTTTAGTCTAGTAGCAGATTCTCACTTTTTTTCAGGAATCAGGTACTGTAATCATTGTGTGACCTATTATATACTACTATGGATGGAAGAAATCCTGCACCACCTTAGATGGTTGAAACCCTATGGATAAAGGGATAAACCACCTATCAACTGGTGTAGGATTTCTTCCATCACAGTAATATATATATATATTATATGTGGATTTATTTCATTGGGGTTGGCGTTATACTTAAAGTCCACTGTGACGCGCCTATTTTCTGTATAGATCATACGAACTCCCTTTTGGCGCGGGTAAGCGATACTACCATAGATGGACGAAATATTCAAACCCCTTCCGGTACAACCCCCTCGCCCCCAAAGTTCAATGTTAATGTAACCTGAAGTGCATTAGCCCCAATGGACGAAAGAAATCAAACCCGTAGCATCACTTTTGGTAACACGCCCGCTGAAACAATGAGATTTGAGGGTGCGGGGGGGGTTCAACATGGTGCGTGTTGCAGGGTTTGAATATTTTGTCCATCTACTGTAGTACGAGGACACGCCCATACGGTTCCCATGATTTTCCATGATTTCCACTGAAACGCATACATCGCAATAGATACTGTAACGGTAATAAGAACAATGAATATTGGTCAAATAGTAGGAATCACAATAATAACAATAGGAATGACATGTAATTACATTAGACATAAATATAAAACAAATAAGACATAAGTGTAATGATAGTAGTCACAATTCATAGTCCTGTCCGCAATTGGCAACCACAACAGGGGTTTGAAATAGCTCATCTCAAGCAGGGGCATACCCAATGTCATAAAGCATGAATGGGGGGATGGTTAATGACTGAACCCATTTGAACCCTATTCCGTCCATTTGGGAAAGGCGCTTGTGCCACAATCGTGTGGACTTCAATGGTGGGGCACATGAACCAAGCGCTGGGGTACAGCCACAAGTGTTTGAGGAGACATCCCCTCCCTCGAAAAACAAACAAAAAATAACACCCCTCGCTATGGGGACCTCAAACAAATAGATCAACCACCACTATTCTCTTCACAGGAATCTCCATCATGGATAGAATCGTTGGCCTAGCTACAATCCAATCAATAGCCTGTTATAAACAAACTTACCTATCATGAATCATCATAAATCGCAAGTTCTGGTGGTGCCCTTTTAGGTGGTAACTCCTATGGAATCTCCTGGTTCGATCAAGGCCAGCCGGCTGCCCCTCCGGAAACAGCGCTCGTGCCTATCGCGGCATGGCACGCGGGTCACGCGGCATGACATGGAGAACATTGGAGCAGGGGTTGCGTTCAACCAGGTTGTTGATTGTAGGCTGTTTATGAACGATTCTTAGATGTTTTAACCTGGATTGGGACTTAGATTCTTGTAGGTTGGGACTTAGATTCTTAGATGGACTTAGCCTATTTTATGCGTTTGAAAGGGATGTCGTTAACAAAACATGTTTTGACTGTCTCAACCAGCCGGTTCGACAATGGAATAGGGGGGTTGAAGTTGGATGTGCACTGGGGTGCTAGGGTTTTGACACACACACACACAATATTTGGAAAAATGATGGTAGTCTCATGTAGTCTCAATCAACTTGAACGCTTGGTAAGGGGAGTCACGCCCTGAAGATCTAAACATATCTAAACATATATATATATAATTATAAAGTTGATGATGTTTTTTGTAATAGCCTCGAGGCAGCAATGTACTCCTTTCCATATGGATGCATAGGTGTCATATGGAGGTTTCCTGATAAAAAAAGGGGTACCCCTAGTTCTCATCCATATTTTCCTTGGTTTTTCCATGAAATAAACCATCCATTTGAGGGTACTTTATGGAACCCACCCCCAACTGCCCCAAAAATGTATCATCCACGGTGATCTTCTGAGGCTCTGTGCGCCATGTGCTGATGTGCCTCGGTGTGGCTAAAACAAGGCGCCTAATTTAAGCACCAACCATGACTGGGGATGGTTAAAATATTAGTGAAAATCCCAGTTTTTTTTAAATGGTGATGTTTTATGGGTTGGATGGTTTTACCCACATTAGTAAGTTTCCAGTTCCAAAGGTTATCAAATTTCGAAGACTTGATAAGTAAGTAGGTGAACTAACCCACTAAACCCACTAACCAGTTACGAAGTGTGGTGATCCTCCAAGTGTTTGTTGTGGGAACAACTTTATCGACAAACTTCGGAAACCCCTACTATTCTCACAGCTTGCGTCGACCCTTTCGACTAGTCAACTAGTCCAATTGATCCTGCTGACGGATGCTTGACGATTGAGACATGTTCCGGGGTGACGTTAAAACCGTGTTTGATGTTGAAAGCCTAAAACCATCTAAAACCAACTGTTTGATTGTAACCGTATTTCTGTTGGTTCCCTCCCCTTATGAAATGTCCCTCTCGGATGAAGCGTCAGACTGCTTAGACACCGTGAGTGTCTTGGCCCGTTTCTAAGGCATCCAGACCGACCACGTTCTCGGATTATGCTGGGGCACGTTCTCCCCCGTTCCGGGGGCACTGAATGGTTTGGCCAATGATTGGCTTAACCTGCCATGAATATGGATGTCTGGATGTTTGCCTACCAAGAGATTGAGATATAAAACCAGCAATTGCTGATTGGTGCTTTCAAAGATATTCCTTTCCCTTCCAACCTTGGATGACGAGAGTTTTCCAGGTTCAAATCACGGAAAAAATGGCATCCAAGATGATCCTGCAAAGCTGGTTGTCGGCAAATATCCCATGCAGCATGGGCAACGATTCACGGCCGCAATGAGGAAATTCGATAGATAAACATATCCCATTGTGGGATTATATGATCTGTATGTACCACTCATTTATTATTGTAATATTGGGGATGATCTATTATTGGTTTTGCCACACTACATGTAGGTGCCAGGTGGATGTCGAAGTCAGCAAAAGTTGACATCGAGCGCCGCTGTGAGAAAAGACAGCGGCCTTGGGTGGAAACGCAAAGTGGGGCCGTTAGTATAGCTAAGTTGGTGAACATAAATACACTAGGGTTGACCACTGACTGGGGGGTATATATATATATATTGTATTATTATTATTGTTATAACAATAATAACAATAATAGTAATTAATAATAATGATGATGATAATGATTATAATCATAATAATGATAATAATACTGATAATAATAATCATTATATATATATATATCCATAGTTAGATGATAGATGGAATTAAAGCTAACTTAGAACTAGGTCCCACTATGTGTAGTGAACCAACCAGTGTCAATATGCAAGAAGATCCACTACAAGTTTCAAGGGGATACACAGAGAGGGATATGATTGAACATGAACGAGCATATCCTGATTTCAGTACTATGTTTTTACATTCGCCCAAGTAGCTTTACAAATAAATTATACTTGATCATACTTTCTGTACATTATACCCTCTGGTAAACTAAGATAGCTATTGAAAATCACAATTGTTGGGTAAATCAACTATAGATTGCGGCAATTGCCTTGTTTTTTCATACGCCCCTTTACCACTGAGGCAGGCAGCCCGTCCTCGCAGACTGGCAGAGGCAGGCGGCGGATGGAAGGCATTCGGCACTTGTTGGGGCTGTTTTCGTGTTGATTTTTCCAACAAAATGTGACCCCTGGAAATTCCAGGTTCTCGATCCCGCAAACTTCGTGCATTCCTTTAGTGTGGCTCTCTTCAAAGCCATTTCTGAATTTGGACATGTGTGGATTTGAAGAACACAACTTTTTCTGAAAATTCAGCACTTCAGGCATCCTAAAAAAATCGACTAGTTAGAGCCAAGACGGAACACATATGTCTCAACCCCCCAAGTAAAATCTTATAAAATCATGTTTGGCTCCGGTTCCTCAATCTGGGTGATCTGCATTTATCACCGTGGAGCGGCTACCCATGAATTTCCCATGGTAAGTAATGAACAGCTCACGAGGGTCTGACAAAGATGGCGACGGAGACCCTGTGACTTTCCAATACCATAATTTTGCGAAGTGTTACCCTCTGGTACACTAACATAGCTATTGCAGATGGCCATTTATAGTTGATATACCCATTAAAAATGGTGATTTCCATAGTTCTTTGTATGTTTACCAGAGGGTAAATGCAGCATCATTGGTTACCCTCCTGTAAACGTTGGCATTGGTAGATCATGTTCACGGAAAACCATGGATTTTCCACATCTTTTGGTATGTAGAAGGCTGAGGGTAGCTGATGTGTAACTTTTCTCGTCATTCCTGGGCCCCAGCCGTATGGCTCCAGAAGCTGTGAGGTCAACTCCTTGATCTTGGCGGGTGACCTTTCAAGGAATGTAGGGTCCATGATCTAAGTGGAAGTTGCATCTATCATCATCTTTCCATATCTATAGAAGTTCTATACCAATTACTATGCCGTGAAACATGTATATAATTTATATGATTTTATATGGTCTTCTGTCACATGCTTCTCAGACCCCAGAAAAAGGAACAAATGAGACCCGCACTCTCTACCAACAATTTCATCCACAGAAAGCAGGGCAACAAAGGAAAACCCGTGCCGGACCAACTTTAGCGCGATATCATAAATATCATGCCATACCCACGGTATATACCCTCTGGTAAAACATACAAAAAACTATGGAAGAAAATCACCATTTTCAATGGGAAAATCCACTATAAATCACCATGTTCAATAGCTATTTTGACATAACCAGAGGGTAACTGTATGATGATCCTTGATAATCAGGAGAATCCTGAATGGCATGGACATCCACTTCACCTCTGTATTCCAAAGAGGTGTCCTGACAAGGAAAGCATAGAGCCCAACACATCCCAACACAGCATAGAGTCAACCTCTACAGCTATGGCCCGAAAAAAATAATGTCAGAGAGAGAGAGAGTTATAAATGATGATTGCAACCCCTGCAACTAGCCAGTTCTATATCATGAAATAAGCCAGTTATAACAGTTATAGCAGTTATATCTGTTAGTTGGGCAATAACTGGCTGCTTCGGCTGCGCCTGCGCGCCTTGCCTGGCGGATGCCGAAAGGGGCCGAAGGCGACAGCGCGCCATGGCAGTGGAGGACTGGAATGACGGAAATGGAGATATCCTGGCTGAACAGTGCCACAGAAAAAGGATTTAACACGATTTAAATCATATATAATATTTAACCTTATTATATCTTATTATGTATTATTATATATTCTTATATCTTATTATATCCTATTAATTATATATTATTATATATTCTTATATCTTATTATATATTCTTATATCTTATTATATTTTATTATATCTTATTATATTTTATTATATCTGATTATGTTTGTTATAAATGGATTATATTATTAACCACTTATCTGGTTGGTGGACTTTCCATTCAGTTGGCAAGTTCATAATCCCAACTGACGAACTCATATTTTTGAGAGGGGTAGGTATACCACCAACCAGTCATATTGAACCTTATGATTAACTGATTAAATCAACATTTTCCAACCACTGGTTAATCATGGATTATTAACTCATTTAACCATATTTAACCAACATCCCATGTATATACATATATAGATGTAGATATACATATACATCCATTCGAGTCGCAGAGCTGGAATTCAACCAATACGAATGTGATAGAATATGGCTGTAGATGATGGTTACTTTATATATATATATACATGTTTGCGCATAATAAATAGCAAACATATACTTATACAAACCAAGAAACATTGTGATTGAAGGACCTACAAGCAGAAATATTCTCTTCATCCAAGTCACCCGTGAACTTCCACTTTTCAAGAAGTTTAACTTAACAAATCATGTCATATCACCATGTTCCTGGTGACATTCACATTTTCCTCAATGAAGTAATCTTAAGTAATCTTAAATCCTTATTTTTCAGATAGTGAAATCCCCATTTGCGGCTAAGTCTTCAGTATTTTGATGATTCAATCATCTTACATAGTCTGAAATCATATGAAATTCCCATTATTGTTGGTTTCATAGAATTGGATGATGGAAAATTTACAGGAAAACCCTATATTTGATGGCAAAAACCATGGTTTCCTGTAGATTTTTCCCTTAAACCAATCCATTGTTGGTTAAATCACCATTTTTTGCCCAATGAATTCCACTGGTTCTCTACCGCCGTCGCCGTTGCTTTGCAAAAGGAGCCCTTTGCTGCACAACTGCACGCAGCGAGTGCGGCACAGGCCACTGCGGATGCCAAGCGGAAGGCTGCGGCGCAGGCCGCGGTCAAGCAGGCCATGGACAGGATCTGGTGTGGTATAATCCTGGGGTCGTGGTGTTTGGTTATTTGGTTAGGGTGAAGATGTTGTGCATATATCGTTGGGGAGTTGGGGATATTTTGATATTTTGTGGTGCTTTTTTTGATGGGATGAAATTGAGTATGCTTGCCTGGCTGATCGGGCCATCGGGGACAAAACCATCCATTTTGGTAATGGATTTGGTGAAGCGTTGGTTTCACCTGAGTTATCCAAGATGTTGCAGCTGAACTTTTGTGAAACGCGTGCAACAAAATTAATGGCACATGGAAAGTTATCAAATGTGATCACCAAATCCCCAGTCGACAACTCAAACGACTTGTTTTGTTGGTCCCAGGTCCTTTTTTTGTGGTAACAATACCTGTTGACATGCCTTCTTTGGCCATTTTTCAGAAAGTTGAACAGGTCCAAGCCCTGTTGCAGAAGCGAGAAAACTTGGAAGCGTAACTTGGATGGAGATGTGTTGGGGTTTCGAATCTGGCCCGTTTCCTTCACACATCTCTAGACAAACCCCATTCTGGAATTTTGGAACCCATGATTTTTGAAACAGCGCTGCAGTTGTTGATTTTGGGGGGTGTCAAGAGACGTTTCTAGAGGAACTACACTAAGGCGGGCAGAGTTTTTTGCGGCTCATGTTTCAGCAAGATCCAGGTGATTTTACTCCGCAGCCGTAGTCCAGCATAGTTGACATCGTTGCAGGCCCTTGTTGGCGCTACCCCAAACCATGCACTAAATTACCGAAACAATGAATGTACAATTTACAGTAAACAAGCAATCAGTTGCCGACCAAATTCTGTTGACCACACTTACCAGATTATTTTTTTCATAGATGTCCTTTTCCCAGTGGCTGGTTGATTTTCATAGAGGGGTTTGAAGAACCCCCTTTAACAACAGGTTTCTATGATGACAGATGGGATTAACCAGCTCCCGGCCCAGTTTGTACGCTTGAAATTTTCGCTTCATTGGTTGGTTAAGCATCCCCATGTTGACTGCAAGAAACACCAGGTGCGGCTTGGTCAAGATATCGATGCTTAAATTTCCAGTCAGATTTCCGCATCATGAGGACCATCATGATGCTGATGCTTAGACAACCCAGTGTCGACCCGGACGATGATGTTCATTGATGAATTCCCTACATATGTCTTATATTTGTAGACTTCGATAGATGATTTATAGATGAAGACTTATATAAACTTTTATGACTTATATATATATGAACTTATATGGGTAGCCATATTATATCATATAGATGACTTAGATGATGATCTTCCCATCTGTTTCCACGAAAACTGCGATTGGTTTCCAGGCAGCAGAGGGAGGCGGAGGAGCGACGCGCCAAGGCCAATGCGGCCAAGGTGGCCAAGGCGTGGGGGTGCGGGCGCCGTTTCGGAAAGCTGCAAGAAACCATGGGAAAACCATGGAAAAACCAATAGGAAAAGCATAGGAAAATGGGGATTTAAGCAAGAGAACTTGAAATTTCATGGGATGTATAGCTGATTTATGATGGCTAAATTGGTGAACACAACTCCAAGTAATTATAGTTTATGGTAAATTATAGTTAGTAGGGATTTTACACGAACTTTGAACTATGGGGATTCACTTGTGGGGAACCCCTTCCATCAGCCATTCTCTTTGACCTCTAGTTTTTTGGTGATAATAGTAGTTTAATTGGATAACCGCTTAGAAGCTAAACTTTTGGCGTTTAGCTGGGAAACAACCCGTTGAGATAGAGGTTTTAAAATAGCGTTTCCGCGATTCTCTCGATATGTTTAATGTTCAACCCTAGGGCGGGATGATGATAACCCACAATGAGTAGCATTTTGGAAATGCAACCACCAGCCAGTACAATTGGTGATTTCCCCTGTATATAAGGCATACTCCGTTGATGAATCCAACTTTACCATCATTCTTCCCTATCCAAAATATCTTATATCAGATGCCATCAACTATATAATTTGGCTCATCAACATATAAATATATATATATATATATTGGTTGGTGGGTTGGAACATTTTTTATTTTCCATATATAATATATGGAATAATCCTTTCCATTGACCAATATTTTTCAAGATGGTTGAAACCACCAACTAGTAATAATGCCAATAATTTGGGTCTGCATACCGTCTGGTAAACATACAGTTTGCTATGGAAAATCACCAGTCTTACTATGATCAACGAATCAAATGACAATTTTCAATAGCTAGGTTAAATTACCAGAGGGTATATCCTGAATATTCACTATTACTCATTATCAATCACTATTAATCACTATTAATCACTATTAAAAGTCACTATTAACCACTATTATGCACTATTAATCACTATGGCCCATTTGCCATCTATCCCCACTTTTGAAAGGAGAGTTTTTCCCAAGCGGTCGAGGAAGTGGCCAAGTTCTGGAAGAGTTGCTGTCGAGCAGCTCTGTACTTTGAGGCCGGATCACGAGGTAGCCAGGTAGCGATTTATTTAGGAGGTACCCTCTGGTAAACATACAAAAAGCTATTGAACATGGCCATTTGTAGTGGATTTACCCATCAAAAATTGTGATTTTTCATAGTTATGTTAGTTTACCAGAGGGTAGTGCTAGTGATGATAGTGATTATTGATTATTCGTGATGATTAATGGATATTAATATTTGGGGATAGATCACTATTAATCACTATTAATCACTATTCGGGAAAGCCAAGAGTGATTCTTATTGATTCTTAGTGATTGATAGTGATGATTGACGGTGATGAGCCTCCTTAGATTGGCCATGGAGTCAGTGAACCAGTTAGTACATGGATCATAAGTGGGATAGTTCGTGGTTTATCACCCAGGCACTAATGATCTTAGTACCCTCTGGTAAACTAACATAGCTATGGTAAATGGCCATTTATAGTGGATTTACCCATTGAAAATGGTGATTTTGCATCGCTATGTTAGTTTACCAGAGGGTACCATTTTTGGGGGGCCTATGATTCAGTGGGTCGACCGTCAATGACTGGGTGATATCATTGATATGTTGTTTGATGATTGAAGGGACTCCTTGTATGCATTCAATGTTATCCACTTGATGGCAAATTCCTAGAGAGATGTTGTTAAAGAAAAAAACAGGTGTGTGAAAGTTATGTTTCACAGTTTCACTCAATGGTTGATGGTTAAAACACATGTTAAACATATAGCTTTGTGCTTGGGATAAGAAACATATAGCTTTGTAGCCTTTGGTCATCTAACAGTCTAACAGTCGGCTATGGAAAATGCCAATTTGTGTTAGTTTGATGATTTACCCTCTGGTAAATAAACATAGACCTTGAAAATCACCAATTTTTAATGGAAACTAGTCTTCCAGCCCCTATCTGCCAGGGTCTATGTTAATTTACCAGAGGGTACAAGTTAAAACTAAAATTATGTGTTTTTCAAGAGCAAGCTGTTGAACTGTCAGAGGGTAAACATAATCATAGCATAGAAAACAACCCACTTACTCTCCAAGAAATTAACAACATTGAACATAGAAGACTGTAATTTCCTTGATTTCCGTTAACATATCTACACCAATTGTTGGTGTTTCACATCTATATTAAATGACTTGACGGATTCTGTATATGTACGATATAAGATAATCCCCACAGATCGGTGACTTACACACAACAAAGCATTGGGTCGAAGTTTCCAGGCTGGTAAGTATAGGGATGTCATATGTGCCATGGTAAAAAAATGGAGTTTATACCCGTATGGTCATCATCATCGTCGTTGCCACCTTAAACCGCCACAAACCTCTGGCATAAGATAGAACCATATGAAAGCATACCTTTTAAATCTTAGATAAATCATCATCATCATCATCATCAACAATCCACTATGTACTAGAAATGTATATGCTCATGATAAGGATTCCCGTATGGGATGGATGACAACGGATGACAATACCCCATATGCAATGTTTTGACTCATGGCGCATATGTTTCTCATTGTTTCTCCATAATTTCACGGTTTCGTTTTCTTAATTTATAAATCTTCTATTTTTTGGTTGGTACCATGTCCGCTTTCTGGAGTACCGAAGTCCGATCCTTAGGCCAGTATCCATCCGATTTAGGATGCGTGTGCGTGTCGGAGGCCCCCAAATCCACGATTTTCGAGCAGATTATGCAATTTTACCTGGATTTTGGCTGTCCCAAAACTGGTAAACATATTTCGCCGGGAAGATTATGGTTCAGGAACGCCCCGATGGTTCCCTTACCCATGGATTCGGCCGCCTTTCTGGGAGTTACACGCACACCTTGGACCTTGGTGAGTGGAGGTTTCAAGGGTTCATCCTCGTCCATGTTAAAAAAAAACTCGATATTTGGCTGCCAAAACCAGATTCCTGCTGATGAAATTAGTGTTTTTCGTTGAATGGCCGACATGTTTTCCATGTTTGGCCGTGAATTCACAGTGAATTTCATCCTTTTCGGGACATTGTTCTCATTGGTCGGTCAGATTTGGTCCGTTCCCTCTGTGGGCCCTCCGGATGACAGGTGCAACGGCGTCACGCAGTCAAGACCCAGAAACACTTCGAGAACATCCAGGCGATGGTCACGATATGTGGCATTAGGTCTACCACACTAATTATGTTGTTATACCATGTTATAGCCTTCGATAACCTTTGGTAATGAACGTATGGATATTTTCCCATTGGTTTTATCAAAATTATGTTTTATCATGCTACATAATGTTTCATTTATAATATATAGTTTAGTATTGGTTCAATTTTGTTATCCTCTTTGGTGGTGACTAACAGGGAAAATGTGATGGTAAAAGCGACGGATGCGGATTCACAGTTTCCTTCAAACCAATCTGAGATATCTAAGTATAGCAAAAATCAACATTCATGCCTATATATATATAATTACATACATAATATAATATATATATATATGTTGCTATCATCGTAGTAGCGTTAACATAGCTTTTGGAGTTTCCAGGTCAGAACTGACAAAACCTGGTGATCAGAGCATGGCTGGATTTGACTTCATTAACAATACCATCAAAAGTGGTGATCG
>Ga0126342_10007054_pt1 | contig 19995 bp, 27 predicted proteins | sample Cyp1metagenome_FD_92528 | JGI IMG/M metagenome (GOLD analysis project Ga0126342, IMG submission 92528) | Coral microbial communities from Lord Howe Island, Old Settlement Bay, Australia - Cyphastrea 1 metagenome | ecosystem: Host-associated > Invertebrates > Cnidaria > Coral ... | reverse complement strand
TGTTGTTGTTGTTGTTGTTGTTGTTGTTGTTGTTGTTGTTGTTGTTGTTGTTGTTGTTGTTGTTGTTGTTGTTGTTGTTGTTGTTGTTGTTGTTGTTTTTGTTTTTGTTTTTGTTGTTGTTGTTGCTGTTGTTGTTGTTGTTGATGATGTTGATGTTAAAGTTGATGTTGATGTTGTTGTTGTTGTTGTTGCTGGTGGTGGTGGTGGTGTTGTTGTTGGTGGTGGTGGTAGTGGTGGTGTTGGTGTTGTTGCTGGTGCTGGTTCTGGTTCTGGTGCTGGTGCTGGTGCTGTTTGTGGTGCTGTTGCTGTTGCTGTTCCTGGTGCTGTTGCTGTTGCTGTTGCGGTTGTGCTGCTGTTGCTGTTGCTGTTACTGTTACTGTTGCTGTTGTTGTCGTTGTCGTTGTCGTGGATGATGATGATGATGATTGATTGATTGATTGATTGATTGATTGATTGATTGATTGATTGATTGATTGATTGATTGATATTGATTGATTGATTATGATTGATTGATTGATTATGATTGATTGATTGATTGATTGATTGATTGATTGATCGATTTGTTGGTTGATTGATTGATTGATTGATTGAACGATTGATTGATTGATTGATTGATTGGTTGATTGATTTGATTGATTGGTTGGTTGGTTGCTTGCTTGATTGATTGATTGATTGATTATGATGATGATGATGATGATGATGAGACGACGACGACGACGACGATGACGATGACAATGACGATGATGATGACGATGGCGATGACGGCGACAGTACTTCCAACAAAGAAGATCGCACGAATGCTACCAGAGATTATTTCCAAGACAAAATCTGTGTAGGATTTGACATCGAAAAAGACATTTCCCCACCTTTGACTCGCACGAGCTGCTTGCGCCAGAGGGAATCTGGAGTGGAACGAGGTATATATTGAGCTTAAAATTGATGTTGGGGGTTAGGCAGGCCAAAAAAATGATTAGTCATTGGAATGCCTAACAATTTGAGGATATATTCAGCTTTTCGTTTGATGTACTGTCAACTTCCAGGAGTTATCGTATCTGTATAGCTGATGCCCATAAACCACTCGGAGCGAAGGAGCCGGGCTGTGTATCCCTGGAAGGTTTATAGTGCAAGGCCCACAACAAGTGCTACAACACATGGTCACTTTAGGCTTTTTTTGTGGTGCTTTCTTTTGCGGGACAGCCATCCTGCATGGAGAGACTGGTTGATGGAGAAGATGAGCACTTGGCCACAGCGCATTGGCTAAATTTCAGACACTTCCATGTTTCGGGCTGATGCCCAAGGGTTTGGAGATTCATCATGCCACTTGTATCCATTCTTAGGCTTCGAATTGAATTTCTTTGAAGAAACAGAGGCACTTTATAGCTGTTAAACCACCAAGATGTAAACTTGAGACCATCAGCCACCAGGCCGTCTCCCGCCACCTGCTTGATGAGCATGCGTCGTTCAGCACGACCATCCTCAATCCGCTCAACTTCCACCGCATCCTGGCGCTAAAGCACACTGGTGAACTAACATAGCAATGGAAAATCACCATTTTTAATGGGAAAATCCACTATAAATGGCCATTTTCAATTGCTATGTTAGTTCACCAGAGGGTATTCGTTTTATCTTTGAATGGGAATACAGGGTCTGTATACAACCTGGAAATGGTGCTTTATCTCCTGGTTGGTGGTTCCCTGCACCCTAAAGTTGGGTCAAACAAATGACCGGTATCGATATTGATCGTGATGAAAGACTGCAATGAAAACTGTTCAATACGAGGAGCCATTTGTCCTCGGATTTTTCTTGGTATATTGTAGTGCTGATTACCCTCGATTCCTATCAACGGCCTCCCAAAAAAAACTTCCTGCTGAATCCACCGCACAGTTGTTTCAGTGTGGCTAAAGGAATTCACATTCGAAAAACATGAAGGCGAAAATCGAAATGATGTCAATGGGATCTTTAAAAAATGATCAAAATAAATCGTTGGAAGGACAAGTCGCGCTTGTTTTAAAGATCTTGACAAACAGGTCTCTGCAACCAGGCCAACTTGAGCGACCCCCAGCGCTGTGACCTTCAACTTCTACCTTTTCAAACTTCCAATGGTGGCATTGGGTGATCTGAGTCAAAACAAAATACAACAAACATACCACGGATGATGCATCCCAGTGGCCCCAGTGTAGACACCGAAGCAGGACTCAGTGGCCAAGGCTGGGCAACCACAACTGTTGGAACAATGGTTACCCTCCAGAAATCAATCATGCCCGGGAAATCCCCCAAACTAAATGGCCACTTCGAATTTGGAAAATTATCGAATCAAAATGAATTAAATGGGAAGTGTCCAGCAAGCGGTGTTGGACCAGATGCTAAGAACAAGCCTCGTTACTTTGGAATTGAGGTGATGCTAAGAATCCTCTGGGTCGCCCAGACGGGGCCGCACGCTACGACTTGACCCATGTCCTGACGTGGCAGGATTAGGGACGTCTGCAGCAGGAACTTGGGAAAAATGTCTGTTCTTGGCTCAAACTTTGAAACCTAAGCAAAATGAGACGTCTGGGCTTAAATGAATGTATATTTTCCATCATTTTCCCATCTAAATGGCTATATATTCTACAGGTGCAGTTTCCCATCTTCACGAACTGCCGGGCCTCGTCTCAGGAGGTGAGATATGAATTCCATGAGAACTTCCGGATTTTTTGGGCCGTTCTCACTGAGCCGTGAAACCATGACTTTTCCTCATGAAAAAAAAACTGACTGCAGGGAGCTCCCCAACATCCCCAACCAAATACGGCAAACAAAAAGATGTTACTGGTGTATATACATTACATGTATGTATATATCATATACATATGTATGTGTAATGTATGTATGTATATATATATAACAAATATATACCGTGTATTGTATATATATATATATATATGTGAACGCGCGTGTGTATATATATATGCACATACACACATGTATGTATAATATAATATAATATAATATAATATAATATAATATAATATATATATATATGTATATAAGTAATGTATCTCAAACAATGGATTGCAAATTATAATCTCTGGGTTAGATTTCGGGGATCCCAATCTTTGCACATGCCTCTGGGGAAGTTGCCTGAAGCAGTAAAGTTGAGTTGCAAGTTAGAGCAATATCCATGCTCAGCAGCGAGAATTCCCAGGGTTCGGGGCAACACGCCCATCGCTCACTGTCAAATCAGTTCGCACAACCTGGGTGTTCCCAAAATGGTTGGGCCCAAAGACAACTCTACTGGTGGTTTATTATTGTTTTGTCCTCTATTGTGGGGCACCATTCACCTTCACGCATGTCCTTTCAATCTGGCTGAATTGTAAATTATATATAATTGTAAATAATAATAATAATCATCATCATCATCATCATTATTAGTATTATTATCATCATAATTCACTAACCTGAAAGTAGCTGAAACGATGCCATTTGGGGATGATTCCTCTTCTCCTAAGCATATTCCATATATTTCCATATGAGTTCATTATGATTCATCCAGATCCAATTGGTGGACCCTCCAATTGGCTCCGGCCGCTTTTCTTCTGCGCGTTTTCATCAGCCGAGCAAGGCCTGCCTCCGGGGAGCGTCAGGAACTAGAGGCCCCCTAGAGAGCTGAGTTAACTTACAACTTGGTTAACTAGGGTTTATGGAGAATATAACTAAAATCATGGGATTCCAAACGAACTGGCCAGTTGATGAAGATTCTGATGATTATTGATGGTATGATGATTCAGATTCATATGATTCGTGACACTTGCTAAAGTAGCAATTTAAATGGCCGAATTGATAAAACCTCTTTTTACAATGGTTCAACTTGTGCAAACTACACCCATTACAGTAAAGGTCTGTATTCTCCTGGGCCAAGTCCGGCCAAGATTTGACTCCGAAGCCCCTCCCAAGCTGCATCACTCTTTTGTCATACCTCTTTAAGCCTCTTAGGCCATCTGTGGAACATGATCACCTTGGGCCAGAGCCCGGCCCACAACATCTGGACCTGTAATCCAGACATCGCATCAACGAATTAAGCTGCACCAAGTAAGACGCAGATCTGCAAAGCCGCATTGTCATTGGGTGAAGACCACACCTCGCAGCTCAAAAGTTGAAAGTTGAGGAGCAATCTTGCACCACATGCAAAAGCCCGTCACGGATACCCCATCCTGAGCCTTTACCAAGGAGGAGGATTTGTGTGTCTGTGTTGAGAGCATTTCCAAGGTTAAGGGAAGGATTTGATCATGAACGGCAATGAACGGCACCTTTTTTATCTAGCTCTCTCTCCCTCTCTTTTTATCTCCCAAAGTCCACGTTTCATCGCCAGGCGGCATTGTCTTTAAAGCTCGTCTCTGGGCGGATGCATCGGTGCGATGCACTCGCAAACGTTCTTGTTCTCCTGGCAGGACATCTGCGAGATTCAACATGGAACTGGAGCAAAAAATATCCCCAAAACACGTGAGCTGCGCATGGAATCCGGTCATTTGGCACATAAGTATTGTGACAGGGATGGGGGCGGTTCATCCAATCCCCCTAGGCCCTAGTATTTTCACCTCTTTTGAACGAAACCATCTCCACTCCTGACTGATTCTCCAGTAAATCATGCAAATGTTCGCAGACCATCTTTGCCTAGAAAGAACATTCAACAACAAGAAAAATGTACCATTCTTCCAACAAAAAAAGGGATGTAGTCCGGCTAATTCCAACAATTCACCATGCCCACCAGGGCTTCATATTATGAAATTGGATACACTCCTTGTCAAATGTGATGGAAAAGGAAAATGACCCCCGCCCCCAGGCAGATCTCCCTGGTCTCCAGGTCCTCATCATATCGGAAGCGCAGGATTGGAAACCTGGCCACTGCGCCAATGCCGGCCCCAGAATGTCGGGATTCAAAGTTTGGATTTCGAAAACAATGCAGAGTTTAATATAGATGGCCTGTAGAAGGTGAGCATGTTATAAGTTATAAGGGTTCGTTTCTGACAAAGTGGGAGGAGCTCATGCCACCCCGCTGAGCCATGCACTTGGCGTCGGGACATGAGTGCGTAAGGCCATTGTCATCCCAACAGGGGTGGGTTCCTGAGCCAACAGCCGGCTACGGCGGCTACGGGATTAAGTGAGGATTCCCTGAACCAAAGGGACCCAGCGTCGTTGGTGGTGCTCCCCCTATCTGACAGTGCATGGGATCATCCCAATTTTCAGGGCTCAAACATCATTGAAGCAGCTGACCTGCTGAGGAATTTCCTTTGCCAAAGTCTGGATCCTTTGTTTTCTAGGTATCCTCCTAGATGAATTTGGAACATGTCCAAGCTTCGGCAAATGCAAGTCTGTTTCTCCTCGTCATAGTCCAGGATTGGATGCTCTGGGGTACAGTGCGAGTCTTTGCACAGATCCTGATGAATGACCGAATGACCTACGACCTGGGATGGGGACCTCACGCGAGCCAAGGACCCCAAAACTGGGAGGGTTGGTACACAACTACCAGAAACGATCCAACCTCTCCAGCTTTTTGGACCCTGTTGGGTTGAATCATTGAATCCATGGCCACGGTATATCGGCGTCCTTGCTGAGGTACACCGACTTGTAGTTGGGTTCCTTGCTGCAACCACAGTTGAGCTTCCCCTGGGAATCATGATAGAAGCTCAAGTACTTGTCCTCAGTCATGTGAGAAGGACTCTCCAGCAGTGAAAGTCAAAATGTGTTGGAACTCATTGAGGCCGGTCAATGCACCAAAGCTGTGGATAGGACCACGAGATTATGTGTGATTATATGTATATGCACATGGCATGTAAGAATGATATATAAGTAGACATATGCAACCTCAAATCAACCCATCTTACGGGACTGTTTTGGTTTCGGGGTCCGTGCAAAATCTCCAGGGACAGGAGTGGAAAGCTTTAGCTCTTCCAACTACAACTCGAATCTCCATCCTTTTAGTCCCACCTCACCAAACAAATCTGGGAAGTTGAGTGGTTTCACCCCACCCTCCAACCTACGGGCGCCAAGTGAGACAGCCCAAGCCCAAGCGGCCTCCGGCACATCACCCGGGCACTTGTGCTGGACACCATTGTCATCCCAGCAGGGGTGCCGCAGGCACACACACTTCTTCTGCGCAGGGTCGTAGTCCAAAATGGGGAACGTGGCATCGTTGCAAGTCCTGCGAGGACCAAAGGGACGGAATCCTTCGTCGCTCGAAATGATTCGAAAAACGAGCTGCTCCCGTGACCAACTGATTGGTCACTATTTATTAAATCATGAGTTTCAAACACCCATCCCGTATGGAAAGCACAAGACATCAAGGCCATCCCGGTCATGCGAACTCACAATTTGTTTGGGGGATGGCATCCCTGGCATCCCCAGCACCGGAAAAACCACCCTGTCCTGCCCTTACACAGCTTGGAGATGTACACGGAATTGCCTGAGACTTCCAGCAGGGCGGCGAATCCTAAGACCTCGGTCGGATCCAGCGTGTTTTCTGAGGTGTCCCGATCCAATGGCAAAGCCCTTAGAAAACGCGGGGCCGCCTAGATAGCTAAGTGGACTTATATGTTGGTTAATACCTAAGGTTTCTGGAGGATATAACTATAGTCAATGGGGTGTCTTAATCAACTTATAACTACTTATAACTGGGGGGGGCCACCTTGCACCGATTGGGGTCTAGAATCCTATTATCTGCGATGCAAATCCGGCAAACTCCATCTGACGACGGGGAAAATCAGATTCTCAACTGACTGGTCAAAAGTGGCAACAGTAGTAGTTCGACGCGTTGACATGACCAGCTGGTAGAAACTATCAGTAGTGTTGTGGCCTTTGCCTTGTTGTCTCAAGTCTTACTCCCCGCACATGCCGGAAAGTGCTCCGTATGCATTCATATACAATTATTTATATATATATATATATATTATATATATATACACACATATGCATCAGCCATTATACATATACATAAGCATAACTACATCTCATTGAAGCACCTTTTCATTCAATGGAAGCAGACCAAAAACATGACAAATCTATCAAATGATTCAAATGTTTAACCCCATCCAGCAGAATTCAAGCTACGGTACCCACTGAATCATTTTCCCTCGCCCACAGCTCACACGGCACAATCCCGGCTCGCAGCTGAGAACCAAAATGCCGAGACGGAGTCCGGGTTTTGGGGATCGCTCGAAAAGAGGTACCACTGGTTAAAATGCTCATGCAGCTCTTTGCGAGAAAAGGAAGCATGATACCTTTGAATCCTTGACATCCTCCACACTTTGTTTGTAGATTTTTAACTCCAAAAAAAAACTTATTCAATTGGGATCATCATTCCTGGTAGGAGTGATGATCATAACATAATTTACAGACCAACCAGTATCCAGTATGCATGTTATATATATATATATATACATATGAAATTAAACAATAAATACATAAGTAGACATACATATGTGCATAAATATATGTAGTGTGTTCACATGCATGATTGAAACCTCCCGAATATGTTATGTAATCCAGCTTCATCCAGCGTTTTTGGCCTCATTGGTGCCGCGTCATCTTGTGGTTCTTCAGCTCTGCCTTCGCCCAAAAAACGCCTCCGATGGACCTTCTGAGATTCTCCATCCAAAAGATGCAATCCTTAAGAATGGATCCAGACCAACAAAACTGGAAAAAGATAAAAAAAAATAATATATATATAATATATATATATAAAACTGGGACCTTGGTGATTTTCGTGTTTTTAGTACTGCTCCTCCCACCTTGGGCACATGCCCCAGCCGGCCCTCCAAGGTCCGCGTGGCCAGGCACGACTCGATGTTGCGCTGCAGAGCCGCAACCGCCTGACATAGCTATGGAATGCTATGGACATCCATGGATTTTCACATTAAAAAAATATACAAATGGTGACGCTTCCATAGCTATGTTAGTTAAGTCTACTGGAGGGTCAACTAAGTAAATCTTCAAGTTTGATGGGTTTGCACCACCCATTTCTGGTCGCTTGGGTTTGCCACATGAAAACGTGCCAGAAACAATCCATTTGGAAGTCATTTGACACATTTCAATAATCCGCTTTACATTCTTGAGGCAAAGGGGTAATTAAGGGACGAAAGGAGGAATGGTTCAGTGAAAGAGCGGTGTGTTAGGAATTGGGAGATACGAAGTGCAGAGGAAATCTGATGACGCTGATGTTGCTTGCGACGATATGGCAACACTTTGAGCCACGGCAACACTGCTTCAAAAAAAACAACACTGCTTCAAAAAAAACAGAGGGGGGTGGGTACAGTAGTTAATTAACTGTCAAGTTTCACCTGATTGGTGACTTCGGCCCCTGCCAATGCCTTGCTAAAGCAAGAGGGACTTCAGCTAGCAGAAGCTAGTTTTTCTCATTAAATCCCAACTGGGGATGCCTTATAAATCCCATTTCCCGCACACTCAATACCCCCTAAGATTGGGGAGGATCTCTGATCCCAGCAACGCAAATTTGACATGTTTGATTGTTGGATTTGCCAGAGGTCCAGAACCCTTGCATTTCAATGCCGCTTTGCTGGGCCCATCAACGTTTTGTATGGACACCCTAAAAATTGGGACATCCCTTACGGCACAGTGCCTTTCACCGGTCCACCTTAAGTCGCCCCTGTCCGCCTGCGGATCTTCAGCACTGCCAAACCACACCTGCAGCTCCCAACGACTGGGCGAAGTGATGGCCCAAAGCATCCTACCAAATGGCCAGAGTCACACTTCATTTTTAAAATTGCATGATATATTCCTCTATATATATATACAGGGGGATTACTCATATAGCTACGGTACACAGAGGTGATTCATCCCTTGGAAGGATGTACAGCCTGCTCATTTGGTGCTCGAAACTCTGGACCCTCAAAGTTGGATGACTTCGCCATATAATTCACAAAAACAAAAGCAAACCATAGATTGGATATCAAATAATCTCTATACATACTTCATTGAAATACCACAACAGAAATTGTGAGGCAGCCCACATTTGGCTATATATATATGTATATATATATGTATATAATCTAATTTATTGACGTCTGCAAACTGTGAATCGGTGGTAAAATTCATGATGTATCCACACAAAAATGGAAAATGTCGACTCAAGTTTCCATGATGCCTCGATTCGAAGGGTGCTGGGAACTCCACCTTTGGGGCCCGTGATCTTGTCCTGGCAGCACTGGCAAATCGCCATGACATAAAGTTGTCAAATTTTTGGTGGAAAAACGGGCTGAAGATGGGTCAAAGGCGGCTTTAACACGTTTGACTGTTTAACCCATGTGGTTTTGAAGTGGAACAAATCCGAAAGAACTGTCCATGGCAGTAGGTTGGCAGACATGCCCCTGCAGCCTCACCCAGCCCCCGCTCCACCAAACGCAGGCCGGTGATCATGTCCGGTTCCAGCGTGTTGCCCAAAGTTCCCAGCACAACGTTGTTCCAGTACTCATCCTGGATTTCACTTGGGGGGTTGGACGAAAGGTAGTACATGTGGGGGAAAGGGAAGAGGTAAGCAGCAGCGCCATGGCTGATTTCGACAACATGGTCGGAAGGTGGGCTGGGACATTGTTTGCGAGAGTTATTCGAAACTGACATGAGTTCTGATCAATAAGGATACGATGGTGATGTTCTTCCACAGTATCATACCTGATGCCAGACATTGGAGTAGATGCTGAACTGCGTCCGCGGTGCAATGGGTGGGACTCTTGGTGGTTGTGCGATGGAAGACGTCGAAAGCGTTCATGTTGGTTTTCTTGTTTTGTCGTCGGCATTTTGAGAGCGGCGACTTATTCGTGCTAGCTGCTGCAGTCGTGCGCTTAAAGCTTCGTAACGCCATTATAGTGCGATTATATCTCGGGGATTGAAAGCACCTTTTGCGTCCACCTTGCCTCCTGGTGATCGCAATTGCAGCAAGCAAAGCTGCGAATTGCCTCTATATTGCGATTATATCTCGTTGATTGAAAGCAAGTCTTGCATCCACCTTGCCTTCATTGGTGATCGCAATGACTTTGGCTCTATCTCGGGCCACACACATTCAAAGACACTTTGCTTATTATATAAGTCATGAAACAATATTAATATGTGTACTGGATCCTGTTTCCATGCCCTCTTCATCCGAACACAGCAACATCATCACCAGCAACATCATTACCAGCAACATCATTAAGTCGGATGATTTCAACCCAACCTTATAGAAGTGGGTCGGATGAATGCAACCTTAATGGCCTGAGGTGGAGACTTTTATGTCCACCTCAGATTTTGGTGCATTTTTTCCGAAACATTTGCTGACCTCTTCGTGTTGCCTCTTGCCGTGGTGCATTGTGCAACCTCGTCGTTTTTTTGTGGTGTTTATGTTAGATGCATCTGCATTTTACCGGAAGAGTAGGTTTTTTTTGGGGGGGGGCAGGCAGGGAACAGAACTTCAGCCAAGCCAAGGGTGTGAAGCGATGAAGAGATCATACAGACTGTCTCTGTAGGTAGATGTTTGGAACATCATTGCTACCTGAGTGTTTCCATGGAAACCTCCGCGACTTGTGGTGACTTCAGCGAATTCATTGGTGCAAGAGTCTGGGGTTGTGTGTGTGCACTCAAAGACGCTTGCCAATAATCTTCTTACTTGGTAGCTGTTGTTGTGGCATTAGTTCTCTGCGTTTGCGCTTGTACAGTCGTGTACGTGCCAGTGCAATTTTTCGGTTCTCACTGTGGCTGCTCATGTACGTGCAATTTCCGGCTATCACTGTGGCTGTCACGGTCGCTATTGTTGCTGCTGTTGTTGTTGATAATGATGATATGATTGATGATGATAGTGATCATGGTGATGATGATGATGATGATGATGATGCTGATGCTGATGCTGATGCTGGTGATGATGTTGCTGTGATCGATGAAAAGGGCATGGAAACAGGATCAGCACACATATTAATATTGAATATTGTTTCATGACTTATATAAGCAAGTGTCTTTCACGATCACCGACGAAGGCAAGGTGGGCGCAAAATTTGCTTTCACTCACCCAGATATAATCGCACTATAATGGCGTTACGAAGCTTTAAGCGCACGACTGCAGCAGCTAGCACGAATAAGTCGCCGCTCTCAAAATGCCTACGACAAAACAAGAAAACCAACATGAACGCTTTCGACGTCTTCCATCGCACAACCACCAAGAGTCCCACTCATTGCACCGCGGACGCAGTTCAGCATCTACTCCAATGTCTGGCATCAGGTATGATACTGCGGAAGAATATCACCATCGTATCCTTATTGATCAGAACTCATGTCAGTTTCGAATAACTCTCGCAAACAATGTCCCAGCCCACCTTCCGACCATGTTGTCGAGATCAGCCATGGTGACATACCAATTGCAAGGCAAATCCACAGTCCACTGACAGTGATCTTGCTAAAACCTATAACATTTCGATGCACGATACAAATCTCCCAAAAAATGATACAGATACATTTATATAATTTATATACTATTTTCTGCAAATGTGCACACAATGAACATGCTGCATTGACATACTCCGCTGAGGTCGTCTCTATACATGATAGCCTCACAACAATCCTACTTTTCAAGCCTCAAACTGACTCGGACCAGAGAGGAATCGAAGAGGGGTGGGCCCCCCTAAAGACTAAAACAAAAACATGACGGAAAAAAAATCCGGGATTGGAGGCAGACCCTGCCACAAATACTTTAGAGTACTACAGTACATGGAACTCAAGTAGCCTACGCTACCTTTCGTGATCATGAAACGCCAGCCCAAAACAGCCCCAAAATCATCATCAAATTATACAATCTGTTCCGTTCACTTTGTGGGGATGGTACCAGGGCGAACTGACCCCCACCAGAACCCAGTCATCTCTTGCATGAAGTCATGGTAGCACAATCTAGCCGCTTGGAATCTCGCTCATAGAAACAAACACCACTCCGCAGGACCTGTTCACACTACCTCTGGCAAACATGGCCGGATATTCAGGAGATAACCCAAAACATATATCCAATTGATAGGCGAAATTGGATATATATATATATGTGGTGATTAAATTAGTTATATACAATACAATATATCCAATATCCAATTGGTATCAGATATTAGCTATGGCCCCTTCAAAAATCCAATGATTTTCAGCCATCATGCGCTAAGCTCCAGACCAGCTGTGCTGCCCCAGTGGAGGTCTCAGACGTGGGATGAAAACATGGAGAAAAGGAAAACATCGAAAATCTGGAATATAGGGAAATATGAATGTATTATTTTCTTTCTGCACCGTTCATTCTCACAAGATACAACAACAGCTTCACTTGCACAACTGTTCAGCTGCTTCTCTCCTTTGACACGGGGGAATGCCAAGTCTGCTGAAAGGCCCACCAAGCCGTACGGTTGGGCTACGCATATGGTACATGGAACCTGTGGGATTTACCAACAAAATTGGTCTGAAACTGTAACATCTGACACATGTTGTGTCTGAAGCGTCTGATGATGTCTTCTGTGAAGATGATGAAGGCATGAAGTACTGCTCGTGCTTGAAGAAGTTGCTGATAGTGAGGCCCATGCTGGTAGTTGCTCTCTTCAAGCTTGTCGGTGACTTCATCCAAGGTATTGATGGAATTGGCCGTCATTTCACGGAGCAGCACGCCATTCTGGTATCTTTGGAGCTCGGCCAGAAATGCGACTTTGTCTGGACGAATCTTGTTGGCTATGGGTGGTGGGCGGGCGAAATTCGGCCAACTGAAAACGGTGACCCAGCCTCCACTCCCTTGACAGGAACTGCAGGAAATAGAACAGGTTTCTCAAAAAGACGTTCGAATGAATGCAAGCTTGTTTTCCATGACATGTAAAACAAGGAAGCTTCAAGAAAATAAATAGTTCGTTTGTCTGCACCAACTGCCTACACTAATTTCTTTCCGCACGATTCAGTCTCACAAGATACAACAACAGCTTCACTTCCACAACTGTTCAGCTGCTTCTCTCCTTTGACACGGGGGGATGCCAAGTCTGTTGGAAAAGCCCTCCAAGCCTCCCCCTTCTCTCAGGGGCTTTCTCCAAAACCTGTCTTCCGAATTTCTTTAAACTCCGGGAGGTCGACCCTCAAGGTCTGCGGAAGAACCTCATGCTCCTTCTCTCTAGAAGGGAAATCAACCAAGTTACACTCAGTAGGGACACGTGCATATCAGGGAAAGATGCACCACTCCAATTCGAGCTTAGCTATGGCAAAGACAATGTCCTGGAGGTTAGGGTTGCTGGCATATCCCTTGAAGATGAGGAAGCGACACCCGTCGTTGTCTAGAAAGATGACCACGTGCTTTTTTCGCCAGCTTCTTCCCCCAGAGATGGAATGCCACCAGCACCGCAAAGGCTTCGAGTTCCTCGATTGCCTGCTCCTGATCCTCATCCATGAACGAACGACAAAAGCTGGCATCCGTGAAGATGCAAAGCACTTCGTCAGCGTTGGCGTCTACAAGTCTGGGCGGGGAGTGTAGCATCTGAGCGGCTACCGCTTCCAGGGCCCTTTCCGTGTGCTCCAACACTTTGTTCTGCTTTGGAGGTCGCACCGCATGGACGCCCAGCTCGTTGATCAACCGCCTTGTTGAGCGGCCAAAGAGTTGATCCTCAGCAAACCCCAGCCGGCCTTTGAGTGACGGTGTAGCCGTCGCTGTCAATGTCCCTTCATCCAGCGTCTTGGCGATCTTTTGAACTTCCAGGAGGCCATCAGAGGTCTTCTCGAAGCTGAAAACGACGCCAAGGGCTGAAACTATGGCACCCATCTCTGAGGCCTTCTCACCAATTTTTTCAAACTTCCCCCCCAGGATGTCGAGAAGGGTCTCGAAGTTCAACTCAGCACTTTTCGCAAGGATCGGGCTCGACATGCATACGAAATCATCAAAGTAGCATGTGAGGACAACGCTAACCTTGAGACAGATCCACTGGAGCATCCTGGCACATCTAAGAAAAGCAACCACGCTACTTTTGGCTCCAAAATGGAGGCTGTACTGCTGGAAGCATTTGGTCTTCTCCTCGCCTGGATCATACACAGCCAACCTCGCCCACTTCAATGAAGAGTCTGACACAGCAAGTTGGCGATAAGCACTTTGAGGTCGAAGCTACGTCCCACGAGGCGACTGCTTTTCTTTGCCTTCCGCAGCCCCTTCATGAACTCACAGACAATGGCTGCGATCGTGCCGACCCTATCCACAGTAAACTTGTTTGCAATGGTCACTCCACTGTTGACCTGAGACTCGCTGTAGTTGTCAATCGGCCGCACCTTCTCCGACTGGACAACAGCAAACGTTCGCGAGACGGGTCCTCCATCTTTTTCTAATGGCTCCAACCAGCCCCTGGCTGCTTCTTCCAAGGTCTCTTGCCAAAGCTCGGAATCTACAGTGGCAGTTCCACTTGACTTGCAGGAGTTCATGATCGCCTTGTTGCTCTTGTGCGCCTGCTCTTCCAAATCAGCGATGGACAAAGTGGCAGGCTGGAAATCATGAGGAAGGAGACCCTCTGCACCTGAAGTCCCAACTAAGTCAAAGCCGTTTATGGTATCCTCCACGATGGTCTGGTGAGGGAACTGCATCTGGGCCAACATCTCTTTCAAAACCAGCAACCTTTTCCCTTTGGGAATCTTTTGCCTATGTTTTGGAAAGCTTTCATGAAGTTTCTTTTCTTCGGCTTCCAGTTGCATAGCTCTGGTTGTCCACTTCTTCAAGAAAGCGGCTCTATCTCTTGCTATTGCTGCTGGAACTTTTGTGACATTTTCTTGGATGGCTTCTTTCACTCCATCTGCGAGGCCATCAAAAATGCTTGCTGGGTGTCCTCACTCCAGGGCTTCTTGGATGAAGCTCTCGACCGCCCATGGGGCTCCAATTGCAATTTCCCACAGTTGGCTCTCCTCCCCCTTCTTGTCAATCGCTTTCTGCGTAATGCGCAAAACGCGACCATTAGCAGGGAAGGAGGCTCCGTCGATGACTACATCATCTTTGAGTTTGGCGCCAACATTCAAAGGTGGAGCCTTGGAAATGATGTTGACCACAACGTGGCTCCACTCTGGTATGAAGGCTAAAGACTTCTTGGTCTGGTTGTACGCCAAGGCTCTAGCTCGCTTGTCTGGGTGAGCTGGGAGTGCTGTTCGAGGTTGAATGTACTCTGGCTTGATGAAGTCGTGCACCAACTGCGCCCAGCGCTTGCTAATGGGTATTCAACTTCATCGGCCATGGCAAAACCCCAAGGGGCCATTCCCCATGGTAAGTGCACATGCTGGTTGGTGCACTCAGCCGCAAGTGCCTGCAAACACTCCAAATCACTTGCTTTAGACTTGCTTTCTTTGGTCGCATGCCACCAAACATGCAGCTATGAAATGTGACCTCGAGAACTGTTGCCCAAAAGGAAGTAAGCCAAAAGATGCTCCTCGCAGGTTGCTCCACGGACCAGTGCACACCAAGCTGATGACAAAGAAGTTGCAACCTGCATGCTGCAGCATAGACTTTGTTTGCGAGGTCTAAACGTTCCTTGTCTTGCTGAGTCAAGTTGGGAATACCGTCTGGGAATTCATCACTGCGCAGTGGTTTGGGCCCGTGATGCTTGGAGCTCATTGGAATTTCACGGGCACGCGAGGTCGTCCTACATGGTAAACCAAAATGGTAGTACTTGCACTTGTTCCCAGGTCTACTTTCACAATTGGTGCTTTGCTCGATCCCGTGACCACTCTGTCAACTCCAAATGATGCCATCATCCCTACCTTCCTGAATTGAGCTGTCAAACCTCCTGTGCCGGAACAGAATTCAATGGCAAATGGCGCACTCCCATCACGAGGTCGTGAATGTTGTTGCGGCAGATGATGTTCCACAGCGGGTGCAAGTTGGCTTCCATCTCCGTCACGGGTTTCTGGTGATACATCCATCGGCAGAGCTTCATCAGCAGGTTGGCTCGTGCATCTAATTTCCTTGGGCTCGAGGCCCGATGGTGTTGTAGTCAAAACAAAGCCGGGAACCGTCGGGCAAGCAAGATGCGCAACCCTTCAAAGCCAATGGAAGTTTTCCTCCGGAGGGGAAGCCGCCTTGCTTTTGGTTCTTGCCCGTCTTCCACACCTTGTTGCTGGCGCGGTAAGTGGCTTTGCCGCCGCATTCCCGCGCAGTCCATTCCTTCTTGGGCTCTGGCTTGGCCGTTGCTTTGGGTTGAGGTGGAGCAGCCTGCGTGGGTAGCATGTAGTACATGACCGTGTGATCGTTGCGCGGCTGCTCAACCACTGCATCGAGGGTGCGCTTTTATGTGGTGGTGGCTTGATGCCATCTCTAGTCAACTCCTGCATCCTCACAAAGGCTTGCCGGTCTGCACACATCAGCTGAGTGATATTGGGCTGCTTGAACCCTGGCGGCGCTGGCTGCCTCATGATTTGAAACAAGTGCCCCGCAACGTCGAATACCAGGCTTCTCCTCGTCATCGCTTCCATGACGTCAAGCTCAGTACCTACCCGGCATTGCTGCCCAAACGCAGCTCCATCCTGGGTATGCACTTGGCTGGATTCAAATACTTCAGGGAATCAGCCTGCATCATGCCACTCACGGTGTCATAAACGCAGGGAGCCACCTCAAGAGGACCCTCGTGCGTCAGCCCGGACAACCTGTCTCTCTGTTCAGAGATTCTCGCCATTTCTCTCTGCAGCCGGGAGCTTGTTCTGCGTCGGGTCTGCAGCTGGATCTGCTGATGCCCTTGCTTGGGCTTCAAACACAAGCCTCCTCATGGTCGCCACATCTCCGACAGTGTTGAGCCTTCTCGGGGCTGCGTCAGTCAGCAGCTGCCGGATGGCTGCCTCAGTGGCTGCGGCCCCAGGCTGTCCACAGGCAACGTCCCAGTGTGTTCACTCCAGATGCTTTGAGACCAGTGAGATATTCTTCATGGAGCCCGAGTTGTTTGGCCTGTCTCTAGAAGGCAACAGAGCTATCGGTCAGGTTCATGGCAGCCATAGTTCCCTAAAGAAAACGTGATGTTTCTGAGATGTTGGAAACAACCACAAACAAAACGACATACGTCTGCACTTCTCTTGGATTTCTCACTTGAAAATCGCGAGCTGTGAGTTTCAGCTCTGTCACTGGGCAATTTCAGACCACATGTCGCGAGTGGTACCTCATGTTGCAAAATACCTCTTGTGAATTGTCGCCGTAAACCTCATGTCAACCTGCTTCCTCATGACGTGGAGTGCAAGCATGCATACACCAGGTGCAGGTCTCAACTGCCCCAAAAGAAACTCACAATCTGATTTGGAACAAAATAATTCAACACAGCACATGCACAAAACATGAAATAAAATCAGCATGAAATGGATACCGCATGTGCAAGGGAAAACATAAAATGAGATTGCTGCTGACCTTCTCAAAGATACCAAGACACAATGCACGACCAATTACCACATGTTCGGTCTTCCGACAGACTGGCTCTTTGTCTCGGAGCACACGTCTGCTCGTTTGCTGTCCTCAGCTCGAACGTTTACGCTTGCTGGCACAAAAGACTGCTAGGCTAGCGCTAGGTGCACTGACTTTAAAAGCATCGACTGCACCCTCTCCATTCGAATGCTGCACCGTAGGATTCTGTGACCGGCTGCAACTTGTTCTTGAGATCCTGAGAACGAAGGTGAAGCATTCTGCTCCCCTTGTATTGCATCAGTCTGCCGTCAACAGCTTGAGGGACTCCACTGCTACTGACGCTGTCAAATTTCTTGTGGAAGATGTTCATTCGCCTCTGTTGCGCATTCGCTCTCTTCTGGGTCTGAGCTGGGGCTCTCCAGCAGCTCGTTGGCATAGACAACCTGGCCCTCTTCGAAGATCTCAAAGCCAGCCTCTGCATGCTGCTCCTCATTGAATGGATTTGAGGGTTAAACGCGGCAGTTACAGAAGGGTCGGCAACCCCTGCATCAGACTCTCCAGGCGGCTCTTCAGCCAAGCTTGGGCTAGGAACCACGCTAGCTGGTGGAGGGGGCGCATCACCATCCCGGCAAGTGTCTTGCCTGTTGCACCTCTTGGACCTCCTTCATGTAGCCGGATCTAATTCAGTCGGGGTTGAAATGGCCCGGCCGAATATTCAAGAGCATCCCACACAATTCTCGAAGTGGCCTGGCAAGAAGATCACGTGAGTAGCAGGCCAAAGGTTTGTCCTTGATGGCATGGTGCCCCAACATCGCACGGCCGGTATCATCTATACCATACCTGGCAAACCATACCAAAGTCGTAGCCTTCAAACTGTGTGAACTCGTGGCCTCTCCTTGGTCTCGGCGATTCCCGGGAAGTCGTTGGGCATGGAGGAAGACCCCTCAGCGGATGTCAGGGGTCTCTTTGTGAAGCGACCTCTTCCAAAACTTCCTTCCATGCCAATGCCCAAGCTCTGTCACCTGCTCCGTCTATCTGGGCAACAAACGGAAGGTACGCAGCCTTCTTCTCTGCTGTTTTCGAGGTCTTGTGAATCCTCGTCCTACCCTCTACAAAGCCAAAGGGGCCGTCGTCCGTCTCCATGATGTCGAAGCCAAACTCTGCATCGGAGAAAGGTCTGACCACCTCGCTCTGGAAAACAGCGCGGACAACATGCAACCAGCAAAGTATCTGTCCAGGAGGGTGTGCAAAGAAAACACCATCGCCTCCAACTTTCGCACCTCTTCCATGGTGAGTGCTCTAGCTTGCTGAGTTGGTTCCCTCGTTGCCAGGACTCTCAGCACTCTGCCTTGAAGTAAGGTCCCATCACGTTCGGGAGCTCAATGTCGGCACCATGACGTACTTGAAAAACTTACTGGCATGGACCAAGTTTTTACCGATGAACTTGCTCCTAGACGCTGCTTCACATTGACTGAGAAAGTCCAAGAGGTTCTTTTCAGCAAGTGGCCACCATGGCCTGTGTACGTTAATGCATCAGTTGATGAACTCCTGTATATCACGGGCTCGTTTCAGGACAGTGGCTGGAGACCGGACTCCACATGCATCTCTGATGTAGGTCAGAGACCCTTCACGATCCTGATCTGAAAGTTTCCCCAAGACATACGTTCCTGCATTGGATTCGAAGCCGCTGCTCTCCAGAATGGTGAGCCAACACGCCAAAGCCCTCGCCCATTTGAGATCCAAGGCTTGCCTGTAGTCAGTGTCACAAAGGGCTTTGACATGTTTTGCAAACATGGGAAGGCGGTAGCTCTGCGCCGCACTTGAAGACTGGAAAGGCAGGTAAAGGTGTGCTATCATTTTCGACTGGTAGTCCAAGAGGATCAGCTGTTCCAAAGATTTGTGCAAATACACCTTCTTCCCACGGCAGCTTCGGCAACCCTGCACTACGCTCATTTTTCAAACTGGTCAGCCATAGCAGGGGGATGACTTGCAGGTTCCCAGTACTCCTCATCGAACTGGTCATCCTGGGCACTCCAGCGTTCAGCTTCCGTACCATCATCCATCATCATAGGAGCCATGGACAACGTCGGGCCCAAGAGCATCAGAAGGCTCCTTGCCCACACCACCATCCAAGCCCACCCACCCTCCACTCCCTTGACAGGAACTGCAGGAAATAAAACAGAATCTCAAAACGACGTTCGAATGAATGCAAGTTTGTTTTCCATGACACGTGAAACTAAGAAGCTTCAAGAAAATAGATGGTTCGTTTGTCTGCGCCAACTGCCTACACTTGTTGATCCAAAAATTCTGGGGTAAAATGGGAATTGGATAAAGGTAAAACAAGATAAAACAAGTATATTGTAAAGTTCGCTGGTAATCCAGCATAGCAGTGGAAAGTCTGCCAGCTCTGGATGATCCTACAGTTTTTGAAAATTTGGACTTCCCAGTGTCATATATGCTTGCATATCAGAGTTAAAGAAGGACGACATCTGCACATGAATACATCCTTCTGATCTGACCATGGCACGTGCTAAAAGTGACAGGTCGGAATGCAATCAAGTGCAAACGATGCAAAGGGCGCGGCCTTTTTGCAGGCAAAATGCTTGGGTCAAGTGGCCACTGCGAGGCTTGCAATC
>Ga0126342_10007053_pt1:2500-19998 | contig 19998 bp, 20 predicted proteins | sample Cyp1metagenome_FD_92528 | JGI IMG/M metagenome (GOLD analysis project Ga0126342, IMG submission 92528) | Coral microbial communities from Lord Howe Island, Old Settlement Bay, Australia - Cyphastrea 1 metagenome | ecosystem: Host-associated > Invertebrates > Cnidaria > Coral ... | reverse complement strand
TTCTCCCACCCCCGTTAAACTTCTACATTCATTGAAGATCTTCAATAAGGGTTTAATTCTCCCACCCCCGTTAAACTTCTACATTCATTGAAGATCTTCAATAAGGGTTTAGTTCTCCCACCCGTTAAACTTCTACATTCATTGATGATCTTGATCATGTTCATCATCATCATCATCATCATCATCATGAAATTTGCCGGGAACGTCCCTGTAAACTTCCGGGCAACACACAGGGCCTGGCCGTAACTATATATATATAACTACCATATTATACTCCCAGCTTTCTTTGGTGAAATACTCTCATTGATGGCGAGCCGATCATCCGTTAGTTGTACCTGCAGATGCAGCGGGATTACATGTTTTCATCAGATGTTCTGGCTTATATCACCCATTTGGTCCTATTCTACCTATATAACTACCCGTACTTATTTGAGTGGATATGTATATATATAATATAATATAATATATAATATAATATAATATAATATATAATATAATATAATATATATTACAATATGGAAAAGCCAGTATTGAAACATCCCCAAATCACCAGACATGAGTTGTGTATACCCTCCCCAAGTGGTAGGTTTCTGATTGGGGGGTTACTACGACGTTACCGTCCACATTGTCTCATCCTAATAACACACATATAATCACATATGTATATATATATTATATATATAATATTATACTGGTTGGTGGTTTGGAACATGGCTTTTATATTTCCATATATTGGGAATGTCATCATCCCAACTGACTTTCACTCCATCATTTTTCAGAGGGGTAGGTCAACAAAACCAACCAGTATGGCCCCGGATATCCCCGCCGCCTCATACCCCATGCTGGTGGCCTGGCCATATAGGACCTCGTGCCACCTATACACTACCCACATGGTACTTCCATGCAGGTTCACTGCCTATATGTACTATCCCAAAAAGTATGTACCTTTCTAATAGCCATGTATACTAGCTACGATCAAAACCTCATATGCTAAACACACGTGCTAACCACATACTACCTATACACTATCTACATGATACCTTTATAACACCCCACCCATCCCACAGGGGGGGGCATCGGGGTAAGTTACTTTACATTTTACAACTTATTACTGCCCGTACGGTACCTTTATACTATATTTATCCATATGCTAGCAACTGTCAAGATCTCATATGCTATACATACATGCGAGCCACGTACTACGTATGCACTACCTACATGATACCTGCAGGGTTCACTACCTGTATGCCCATACAATCTATTACAGTAGCCACGTAATTACTAGCTACTCTGAAGATCTCATTTGCTACACATACGTGCTAGCCATGTGCTACCTATACACTATCCTTGCATGCTGACACACTACCTAGCCCACACCCATCCCACAGGGGGTCGGTGTGTGTAAACTATATCCTACATAGAGCCTCCTACATACAGAAACATGACCATGATGTTGGGGGTTGGGGGAGTTGGTGGCCATATATACTTAAAACATATAATTTAATATTTTATAATATAGTATAATATAACATAATGTCATCCATATGTATATATATATTATATCCCTATATTCTTACGTCTAACATCTTCTCACCGTACAAACAGCCATTTTGCCCCGTTGCCGGCAGGACAACTGCTTTCGCTTTTCGTTGCTTTGCATCGCCGCTGCTGAAGCTCCACTCGTCAGGACGACTCAGCGTTGCGTTGAGTCGTCTCGATGCAAGACGCTTGTTACGGGACGAATCGCAGATTGATTATGATTGATATGTATATATATATACTAGATCGTTTAATATTATGTTTACATACGTTTACTATGATTATGATGAGTACATGGGATTATCATATGATGATATCTATGATTTATATACTATTTTGTTGTGATATCAATGACAATTCATTGCGTAATAATCCATAATAGACAACAGTTTCATTCATCATCCGTAGCAGAGTAGTGATCATCATCACCATGATCAACATGTTTCATGAGATGGGTATACTTGGACTTCTGTTCTTGGAATACAGTTGGTGGAGTGCATGTTCATGCCGCATTTCGGGTGGTATTTACTGTATGTTTTGCTATTATTTTTTCCAGTAAAGATGACATGTCTGTCATTATCAATCATCAATCATCAATCACCCCATATTTTGGTCAACTCCCCAGTTTTTTTTCTGTAAAACTCACCGGTTTTGATAATTCCCGTTAGATCACCATGTTCATTGTTTAAATCTGATGAAATCCGAGTTTTTGTCGGTGAAATCCCATGAAAACCCAATGTTTTTTGTCCCCCATTGCTTCTCAGCTGGTTCAATGCCTGGACATTCTGAGGTACTCAATTTGGGCGGCTCGGTCTATGGTGAAGAGGCCCACAACTTCCGTAGAAGCAATGTGCGACCTATGGTTTTGAGGGCTCCTTCATTCAGCAAGGAATCAAACAGTCGTGGATTCCTACTATTAATAGTTGGAAAGATCCATCATTTTTAATGGGTAAGATCCATCATTTTTAATGGGTAAATCCACTATTTCGACTGGGCCATTTTCAATAGCCTTTCGTATGTTTACCAGAGTGGATATGGTGGGAAAAGGCTTCCCATTTTCGGATAGCGAAGTACCGATCCTGATGGAATGAGTACATCAATTGCGGGTCAGACTCCGTCGGAAATCGGGATTTCGGCAGCCAACCTTTCTGGCCATGGAAACAGGGTCTGTGAGAAGTGATCAAGTCATAAGGTTCATATCCAACATTTTGGGAGTCCATTACACAGTTTTTTTTGGCACATGGAATTCCCTTGTTGGCAAAATCATATGTTGATATTCATCATCAGAAACTGCATGTTTGGAATATTGATTTTCAGTGACCAACACATAGATCCGGACACGGAGATAAAAGATGCATTTATTTGAGGGTTGCCAGAAAACATCCACACTGTCTTGCACCAAATCATGCCACAAGCTGATTCCCCCAGTTATGTTACTTGCTTTATAACCCAATCTAACGAACTAGTCTTTTCATTACCACAAACTGTTGACAGTGAAATACAAGTGAGTCAAGTGAGCCTTACCAAGGGAAGCACCTTCCATGGCAGGTTTGCTTCATTGCCAATGACTGGCAAACTGGAATGCTACCTGCTGGGCTCCCAGATGGTGGTCGATGAAAATCCGGTGTTCTTTAAGGATCGACTTCAGGAGCCCCAGAATCTGGATAATAATTGATGGAAAAATGATGAAAGCTGTTGAAACCTAAAGCCCCTTCAATATGGAACATACATGAGCGACGGCTCTTATTTGCGAATATGGAAAGTAGTATTCGGGCGTACCCCTGTTTGTCAAAAACATCATATTTAGCCTGTAAAACGAGGTAGGAACACCCCGAGAACGAGGTAAGCATTTCATGTTCAGCATTTAGCTTTGATGAAATCAAGATGTATCAGTGAGTGTCTGAGTCCTGGCCGCATAGAGTGCGTTGCCTATATTAATGCAGCCGTTTCGGCACGGGGAAGAGGAAGATGGCCCGAAAAAGGCAGCGGGTCAGATTCGATTCAAGGACAGGGATCCAATGTCTCAATGGTTGGAAATTTCATCAGTGGGTTGAACTTGCGGAACTTGGCCATTTTGCCGTGCCAGATGCCAGAAACATCACTGTGAGATTGCAGGAGCGGCAAATGGCAAGCTTTCCGTGTGGCGCCGGGCAGCTGTGACAAAAAAACATCCTTCCACACCAACGAAGCAGACGCATGGGCATGGCTTCTTATCTTTGCGGACAGGCCGACCGTATTGGATATTCCAGAGCCATTTCGCTATTTGGCTTCCAAGGAGTGTGGGGGCAGCTTTCGGTGATGAACCGAGGGACTGACGGGCTGGTGTGTCTGCGTGTGTGTGTGTGTGCGTGGGTGTGTGTGTGTGTGCGTTTGTGTGTCTGTGTGTGTGCGCCTGTGTGTGTTGTCGTGTTTCTATGTCTGGTTTTGTCGTGTTTCCTTCTTTTCCCTTTTCTTTCCCCCTCCTTGGTTCTTGTTGCTCCCCACCATCGGAATCGGGTGCATGGTCGCTACAGCTTTGAGAAGGCAATAGCCACTGTTCGGCGGCAACCAGAGCGAAGAAGACGACGCAGACGAATCAATGCAGATCGATCCTCTTCGTCTTCATCGTCCGGTTCCAGCACGGATTCTGATGAGTCGTCAGTGAGTGTGTGAAAAACAAGTGCGGCGTTGGAGAACGAGGTCAGACCCCAAAAAACGTTACGGGACTGGAGAACGAGGTAGGCACACCCCGTCAATTGCGTTATGTAATGTTATGTAACAAATATGGTTCGCAACTCACATAGTAAAAACAAGGGAAACCATGTATTGATTGGTTTTTACCAAGTATTTTACCATGAATTCCCATTTAAACCAAATACTGTTTAAACCTATCTAAATCAGCACGATATGTGTTTGAACCATGGTTCCTGGTGATCAAGTCAGCTGCGCTGAGGTCTACTTAAACTACAAGTACAAGCGGAACCGGACCTACCACAAGGCAGGAGTCAACGGGACAAACGAATCAATCCTTAAGTTGATACCATCTTAAAAACACATCAAGGGAATCCTCAAATTTGGAAATTTCAATTGTTGGGTTCAGAATGGTTATAGCATTGTGTTGATAAAGCAATGCCACAAACCTCTTATATTTTCTTGGTTTTGTACCATCTACGGTAAATTTGGGGGATGGTTTGCCACTCCCTCTCAAGGGGCCCTTCATTTGTCCCTAACTTGTAGAGTTCCAATACTAAGGGTGGGTTGATTTATACACCAAACATATTGTGTAAATGTGGGATTAGCCTTAAATGTCATACGCCATCCCCAAGTCATCATCTTTCGGTTTTCCAACCCCAAGTTTGGTCGGTTTATGGCAGCCAGGGTTGCCCACATTATATAAATATCACCTCTCAAAATACCGGAATGAATCATCTAGAAATTCAGAGATTCTCTCTTGCCTTTTCGGAAACCTTGCATGTTTTTTTCTTCAAACATGGCTGTAAATGTGCTATATTAATTTAAACCTCACCAGGTAAATCTCAGGTTGATCAATATGTTCTATTAGTTTACCATTATAGTAAGCCCCTGCTAGAAAAGTATATCATCCTTATTTTTGTGGGACTTTACCATATTTTTTTTGGGGGTTACTCTAAAGTTGCCATGAATGGTCGAGTTTTTTTTTTTTTTGCTGCGAGGCACGATGCATGATGGTCCTCCACAACATGGGCTATCAGGGCAGCTCAGATGCACGTTGCAGGATTTGAATGGATAGAACATGCAGGGAAAATGATGCTGAACCAGTGATTAAGCAGTGATTTTTTGATTTTTACCAGTGTTGAAGCAGTGATTAAGAAGTGATTAACTAGAGATTACCTAATGACTAAGCAGTGTTTAACCAGTGATTCACCTGCAGTGGATGTACCCTATTTCTAGATACCAAAGCCAGTAAAATGAAGTTGAGCAAAACTGTTCCCCTATTTTTCTCTTCGCACCCCAGAAGCTATGATGAAACTTTAGCATGTCCCATAGGATCCATGGTGCTGCTATATATGGTAACATGGACCCCATCAATATACCCCAGTCATGTTAGCATATATACAAGCACCATGGATCTGTCATGGGTGTTGATGAAACTTAGCTCTCACTGCCCCACGTTGGATCCCGACCCATCACCAAGATCACCAAGGCAAGTACAGGATGAGTTCCTTCCCCGTGGACAGGCGCGAGCGCAGCGTGGATAGAAGGACCAATCGCAATTCGAAGCGGATTTCTGATAACCATCAGTCAGCACGGATGTTTGAGTACATATATATATATATACACATACATGCATATATATATATATATATATACGATATATATATATATATATATGTATGTATGTATATATATATTATTGTATATATAAATATATATTTGTATATATATATATATATATATATATTATTGTATATATATATATATATATATTATTGTGTATTTATTAACAGAATCGTACGGATTTTTGACAAACATGACAACCAGAACAATCATCCATGGGGATAACCTTCAACCCAACCGCCCATGGAGGACCGGATCGTCATGCCATGCGACCAGGTTCTTCGGCCTTCCCTACGAAGCCGTGCAGGATTTGCAGGGAGAAGACCTGAACTTCGGGCAGGACTGGGTACGGAAAAACCTTGGGAAACCATTGGTTTTCTACATCTGTGAAAACGTTTGCCCTTTGTTGATATATGGTGATGGCAAATCTGTGGCGATTTGGGATATGGATATGTGTGTTGATGATTTGGGTATGGGTATGGGTCAAATAGCCTGATCAGTACCCTAGTAAGCACCAAAAGAGCTGAATTCTCTGGATTTAGAAAATCAAAATATCCTCATTGATGTTTGGTAAAACGATAGGTTTTGATTCATTCCCATACGATTGGGAGTAGGAAATCACCATTTCTGTGGAGAAATCCAGACTATCCAGAAATCCAGAAGTGAAGTCCATCGAACTCAGAGTGGTGAAATCTATGTCATCTATGTGCTTCTTGGTTGATTGATAATGCTACCATCCTTTGGTTGCAAAAATCTGCACCGGATCAGATTCAGCGAAGATCAAGATCAAGCAAGTTTCACATATGAAGTTAGCGCCCAAAATAATGGTGCCCCGTAGTTGGCCGAAGATATCATGATACACACATTATATGTGTATACCCTCTGGTAATTGATCATAGCTATTGAACATACTCCATTTAGTTCGTTGATTTCGCCATTCAACGAGAGGTGATTTTCCCATGGCTGGCTGTTACCAGAAGGATGGGCAGCTACGGCTGCCTCCATTTGGTTCGGGGATAGCGGGCCATGGTATGAAAATGTATGAAATACCGTTTAGGGATGTTTAGGGTATTTATTTCAGTGTCCACCCTTTTGTAACAAAACGACAGCATTTTGGGAAGATGGTTGATCAGTTTTTCAGAGGGACACAAAGTGATCAGATCTAGGTCAACATTGAAACATTAACCTTGACACAGTTTAAACAAGGACCTGGAAGTTCTGGAGCAAGTTGGCTGAATACCATGGTCTTATTATTCAGTTCCTATCTCTTCCGGATTAGACCCTGTGGTTAGATCCTCCAGTGGTCACGGCTACTTAGATAATTCCTCAAGTTAATAAGTGCCCCCTCCCAATTCTAAGTTGGTTTCCAAACCCATGTTCCTACCGATATATCTCCCATAAACCCTAGCTGCTCACATATGCTTTCAGACATGATGTAACCTGGCCCACGTGGTTAAAATACAGTGTTTGTTTAACATTGTTTAACATTGTTTAACATTGTTTAACATTGTTTAACATTGTTTAACATTGTTTAACATTGTTTAACCATATTATCTTAATATTATTGAGTATTGACTATACATATCATACGATATATGCATGTTGTGTATATATATATATATGTATTACATACATACATACATATATATATATATGTATTTGTCACAACATATATATATGTGTATATATATGTATATATATATATATGTATATATATATATATACTGGTTGGTGGTTTGGAACATGAATTTTATTTCCCAAATAGTGGGAATGTCATCATCCCAACTGACAAACTCATATTTTTCAGAGGGGCTCCGCCAGGACTGCGTCAACCTCCTTGGGGCGGGCGTCCGACGGGCCGACCGCGTGCTGCCGGGCGCCCCCAGGGCTACCGCCAAGGGGCGATCCACCGAACTGGAGATACATATGGATGATATATACATATATATATATATAGCTAATAAAGCTAATATAGCTAATTAATAATATCATATACATATTAATATGTGTGACATGAATGGGATATTAGTGGTGATATATGAGTGGTGATATCATATACGGGATATGAATGGTGATATTTACAACCAATATGAAGATAGTATGGGAAATATTACCGGGATATAACCCATATAGTATATATGACTAATAAAGGCTAATAATAATATACATATACACATGGAATTTCCTTGGTGATATATTTCTATATATATGTGTCGGTCATTATGTGTAGCCAACAATCACGGTTGTTTTTTATGGGAATATCATGGGAATATAACAAAGTATGATTGGAATATCACTCATTTTGATTTAATGTTAGGATAATGTTATTGGGTTCCTATCGCTAACTGTTTTAATCTGGAGATGTTTCTGGAGCTAAAACATAGGAATATGATGGGGAATATCATGGTGAATAGATATATGACAATGATGGAGATATCATGCGGGCAGAATAGAAACCAACACAGTGGATATAAACATGTCGGATGTAATGGGATACACGTATGAATGAGGATGGGAAACCAAGAGAAGAGGGACACAAATGGAGAGGTACCAAGCAACAATGGGGATTTAATGGGATATGAATGGATATAAACGACAAACATTGGGATGTTGCATGTCTGTAGCACAAGACATGGGATATGATTTGGGTATATCAACTGTAATGATCAACAATATTATTGCGACATGGGTGTAAAATTGTCGATTTTTTCCCTATATCAACCCAACAATCAACGGTCACAGATGGTCACAGTCATGGGCATATGATTTGGGAAACATTCTGGCGGGATTTCACCTGCAGTTTCCTGCTGGGAAGTGCCAGCAACGACACCACTGCTTTGCCACTAGTCCATACCACCGAGAACAGTTCATCCACGGGGGTTCGAATCAGATGGTTCGGTAGTTGCCATATTGCCATAGTCAAGTTATATATGAGCAACTGGTTGGTGGTGACTGGAACCATGTAATTTTATGACTTTCCATATTAATTGGGAATGGAATAATCATCCCAACTGACGAACTCATATTTTTCAGAGGGGTTGAAACCACCAACCAGATATAATTTCATATAATATATATTTAGCAAACCCAAAATAGATGCTATGTTAGTTTACCAGAGGGTATTCAACATCTGGTGCTTTTACAGACAGAGCATTAGGTAATTATTGGGCTGATGGCCCCCTTGATTTTGTTTCCGAAAAGACGACAAGATATGACAAGGGCACAGACCTTTGAAACACAACGGAATGGTTTCACATGTTGGGAGTTTCTATCAACGGTGTGCTTACATAATCAGGGAAGCAAAGACCAGGCCTAGATCAGTAGGGTCTAGATCGGTGTATATAAGAGCTTTTGGTGTAGATATGAATCATTGATGCAACCAACGCTGGAATTCGGACACACACACAAATTAATTACACGTCCTTCCAATTCTGGATTTGCATGTCTTGGGCAGGAGTTGCACAACACTCAAACCCCTTAAGTCATGAGTTGTCTTCTCAATTGGATAGATCCTGGTGTTTGCAAAACATATTATATAAGAGTGATATGTTCTCACCACGATGCGAACAAGACAATCAACGCCGTAAATCCAATCTTGAACCCCAAGTTGCTATGTTTTTCAACAAAATCATAATCCATAAAGGATAAGTCATTGGAGTTTGGTGTTGTGGTTTTAGGCTTTCAACAGCATGATACTTCCGTTCTTCCCGAGGACAGTGTCGCCCAACTATGCTTTCGAAATTCAGACGCCGGAAGGTGGGATTTAAGCCATGGTCTATTGCAGCGAGAAGCCAATGGTTACCATGGTGAACTGGGAAGATGTTTATATAATACCCATATGCTCCATATATATGGTATATTTACCTACATTTGGGTGATTTTTAGAGTATATAAATGTTGGTAAATATACCATACATGGAGCATCTGGGATATGGGTGATGCGAATCAGATGCTGTAGATGTTGTCCTGAACTGTGCTGAACATCTTCGACAACGCGCGGCGGTTCAAGCTTGCGCAGCGAATTCGGAAACACCGAAAGTGGTTGCTGTGGATAATTTTTGCCACATCTTCTTTCACCGTAGATTCTTTGAAACGCGTAAAGATCATATGAAGAAAACCATGTTGAAATTAGGGGTCAGAAGCCAGCATGATTTTCCAGTCTTAACATGTCTTAACCAACAATGGAAATTCTGTCAGCGAACTGCTGGGCCAGAGCTGGCTCCCTACTCAGCTGTCAACATGGTGAGATGGAAGCTGTACCTTTGCGGTCAGATGCTGCCGTTTACTTTGCTGGTTGCAACTGTTTTGTTGGCAGCTTGGAAGCACTCCGGATATGGCAGAAACACTGCAGAAACTGTAAACATTGTCTTTGGCCACTGTTTCAGATTGGAATGGCTAGAAATCGGTTTCAGGCTGCCCGCGGGTCATTCATGGTCATTCTGTCTCATGCAGAATCACCTTAATTTGTGATTCCCAGATCCTCAAAAAATCATCATGTTTGTATATCTTTGTCATGTTTGTGTTGGCTAATGGAAGAACACTGGTCCAGGTTAAATCTTTTCACCCTGGCAGGCAACCAGGTTACCTTCCGAGTGGATCCAATGTCAAATCCACGGAAAGCATGGCCACAACGTCACGAAGTGCACACGTCCCATCCCCGCCAGAGAACAGACGCCGCAGCTGGGTCCTTTCACAGGTTGGATGGGAAATGCGGGTCGAATTGCGGCGATTGCGGGTCAAAATTTTCATGAAACATGATGAAACATGGAGGGACATGTCGAAAAATCATGGAGTTACAGTATAGTTACAGTTTACAGTCAGATAATAGTCAACGATTGGATTAAATTGGCTTGATCAAGAATTAAACACTGATGATTCATATCTGGATGAATACATCCGTGAAACACAGTGCTATGACAATCGGAAACTGGAGCTATGACAACATGACCCTCCCCGGACTGGAGCCAGTTTACAACCGGTCGGATCTTTCACCAACAATTGCGTGACCCCGATTGGTATTTTTTCCGATGGGGGAAGGCTATATGTCATTTTATGGTTGAACAGTTCATTAATATATATATATAATACAATATATATGTACATTATATATATAATATATATAATACAGTATAATATATATATATATATATGAAAATATGTTTTTGAGGTTCAACAACCCTTACAGCGTTTCTGTCTTCAAAACGCAGCGATCTGCCGCAATTTTTGCTCGCCTCGGGGTGGGACATGTTTATACACCATTGAAACGTCACGGGTCAGGGGTGGGAGGTGGGGGTGGGGAGGGTCAAAGATACATTCTTTACATAAAGAAGGGTTTTGCTGATGTCGGTCGCTTCTGCATCTTTCTTCTTTTTTGACCCGTGGCCACACCCAACGTACCCCTGACGTATCGTCTAAGATAACTAGATGTAATGTTAACGTCGATGAATGTACATGAACCTTAATACCCCTGACGTAGATCCGTCTGCATAAACAAGATCAGGAGGCTAAGGGCGCTCAAAGAAGTGGATTTCCATTTTATTTCATTTCAACTTTGGGCTTCAAGTGTTGGGTTCACCAATTTCATTTGATGTCGCAAGGTGATTAATTATGTTTTGGAACTATCCTGTAATATGTTGATGGCTAAAGTAGGCACTATTTTTATTTTACTGGGTGTTGACTGCGGTTGGGTCACCCAACCCCACCCCACCCCACCTGAACACATCGAAATTCAACTGCAGGGACCTGACCCATCTATTTTTTTCAATTATGGCTGAGTAGGTCAAACAGCCTTTTCCAGAGTTTCCTAAGGGCTAAAGCTCCTTGGATTCTGAGGGGTTGGAACCATTGTTTTATTTTTGCATGTTTTATTGTAGCTAAAACAGATTGGGCCAGCAACATATTTCACAGCCCTTACCCGACCTGGTCGGTATCAGGGCTCTAAAATTATGGCGTAAAATTACCACTTTTAGTGGATACTTGCAGGTTCTAAATTGAAAATCTGATAGCACTTGGCTAGCATTGCTTAGTGTCACGTGGTTCAATCCTGTTGCAGTTACAGTTTCCCAACTGCAACTAGGGTGAAGAACTAGCGGCATTTGCACGTGACAACCACACTTCTTTTGGTGAAAAAAATAAGTGATAAACTGATAAACACAGTTGTTGAGTTGTTTCCCAAATGATAAAGATACCATTTGGTAATTTAACTATAACGAGGTGGAAAACCAGCATGTTTGATAGCAAATCATCTATTATTTTCCATATTTCCTGGTATAAATCATCTAAAGTCGTGGGCAATTTTCCTTTTTTTACTGGAGAAGTATCTATTAATTTGTCATATTTTCCCATGGTTACATATTTTATCTTACGGTAAAAGGTGTGTTTTTTCCCGTGTTTTCCAGGTGTGGCGAAGACGGTGAACGACGTGGTGGCCACATCTGGACCGTTGTGGCCCTACCTGGTGCTCTTCATCCAGGCGGGAGTTTTGTTGGGAAAAAACGCCAAAAAGCCTGGTAACTGGTAACTTGGGGGGGGTTCACATGGGTTGATCCAGCTATACCTTCTTAGTGTTTGGGCGATTTGGGGGGTGATTTGTAGCTTCGAAGGCTTTTTTAGACCCATAGGGATGGGTGAATGGGATAAACACAATGTGTTGAAGACCTGTTAAAAAAATGGAGGTGAACCTAAATCTAAACATATGGGGATTGATCAATTTTGATGGCATGGCCACAAGTTGGTACAGAGTTCACGAAACTCACTTGGGCCGTTGGTACTGAAGGAACTAGTGGGGTGAAACTCAACCAGCAAACATAACTGTGACCACGTCCTAAGCAGCCAGGATGGTGAAATCAAAAGTAAAATTGGGAATTCAACGAAAAAACATATTGACATATTAGTTCTACCATTTTCTGGATAGAATCCAAGAATCATCCAAGATACGGGAAAAAAACAACAAATTCATGGGGATACTCTGACTGGTGCACCCAACTTTACATCGTGACCCAAAATCACCCCAAATCCGTATTTCTGACGGGCAAACGCGTGGATCGCAACCATTGGGTTTTGAGAGCCAATTTGGAGACATGCATGGAACCCAACTGTTGCCTATCCGATGTGGTACAGTAATTGTAGATCTTCGGGATGCAGCCATGAAACTCATGATGGGTTTCAACACGCAGACATTGTAGGCTGACCATTTTTGGAGATGTTCACCATGTGGGTTTTTTTTCACTGCGCGCAGCATGCAGAGCCTGAAGGGTGCTCACGACTTCTGACTCCTCAATATCCGGTGGTGCCCTATAGTTAGCAAAATTGGTTTCATGTGGCAAACTCAATAGTAAGCCATGCGCAGCATCACCATAATTGTAGTTTTCCAACCATCCCCAAATGGTAGGTTTATTGTTGGGTTGCCAATATTGTAGCTTATACCATTTGTTATAAACCTATCATTTGGGGATGTCTCAACTTCGTTAATCATTAGAAACCAACTTTACCATCATTACACTATATATAAACCAACTTAATTAACAGACATGTTCGCAGCTCGCTCGGTGTCCCGCGGTGAGGTAATTGATCACGAATTGGAGGAATTGCCAAAAGGTTCCAAGAGGTGGCAGCTTGTCGTCGAAAAACTGTCGCGACTTCAGACTGCTTAATGGGATAATCATGCTGTATATTTAGTCAGTTTAAAACCGCAGTTTTGAATAGTTTTGAATACTTAATGGCTAATTGTTCTTAATAGTCAATGGTAACCCTAGGCTGGTTGGATGGGTAAACCATCATCAAATAGAGTGATGCAATGGGATATTTTAATCAATGGGAGCTATAGGTGACCAATAACAAAAATACCGTCCCCCGTTCCTTTTAGTTGCACCCCACCATAGTTACCAATATGTTTCCATGTTTTTTTGAATGTTCCCTTTAGAAACCACAGATGACTGGTAGCCTTTAAAGAACATGGGGGATTCCAAAGGGCCAGGAGTTTTATTGATCAAGAATCGAGGAGGCTATCTGGGATAAACGGTCTGATAATCTGTGATCATTACTTGCTGGTTGGTGTTTTGGAACATGAATGGATTATGACTTCCATACATTGGGCATGGAATCATCATCCCAACTGACGAAGTCATATTTTTCAGAGGGGTAGGTCAACCACCAACCAGTGATACGTTCAGTTGTGGAGAGCCAAAAAGAGCGAGAGAGAGAGACTCTGGTGCCTCACAGCCAATGACCAAAGTCTGAGTGAAGTCACGTCAGCAGTTCTAGAGAACTGTCAGCCACCTTCATTTGGCCTCATCCAATCCTTCTGGATTCCAGTTCAATGATTGATGGTTCCAAGAGCAACTTCATGATACAAGGTGGTGCCCGTCGGTTATAAGTTGCTTTGTAAATTCCATTAAGTATAGATTTATAATTCTGGTTGGTGGTTTGGAACATGTTTTATTTTTCTTCCATATATTGGGAATAATGAATCCAATTGACTATTTTTCAGAGGGGTAGGTCAACCACCAACCAGTATAATTAAGATGTACCATAAACCATATAGATTCCATATTAATGGGTAAATTTATATTAATTTACCATATAAATTCATATTAATTTACCATAAACCATAGTGATAAGATTTCCTATAAGGTAAATTTATTTCTGGTAAATTCCATGTGAACGATGTGGGGTATCCTATGTCATCCTGTTGTTGAACCGGGGCCACTCACCTGGAATACACCATGGATATCTTAGGATGATTGGAAACGAGTTAGGTTTACATCCTACCTGTGGTTTATGGATGTTAAAACTATGCTAACACTACATTAAAGTACATTAAACTAGTTGTTTATGGTAGGTATATCGAACTACATGGAAAACTACATCTCGATGTAGTTAAACCCGAGGATCATGGGCATCTTCGTCATTGTGACGCTGCTGAGAATGCTGTGCTTCTATCTCATGACTGCGGCAATTCCTGGAATGTGGAAAGCTGGTAGTGTGGTAGTCATACTCCATGTATGATACACAGAGTATGAAATATGGTATGTTATGTAATGACATTGATTAATATTGAGAATTGTAGCAATACTTAATTTGGGTTGAAGTCAAGGCTGTTTGGCGGTTTCAACGACAGTTGGGTGTTCCTTGTGGATTCAATGCTGCACAGGGCGATTCCACGCTGGCGGGCGGTATTTTCACAGAACCTGAAGTTGATACATAGATCTATAGTAGTATACATAATACATACACCTTTTTTGTATATTATGATGTATATATGTGTTTGTCTGACAACAGGGTATCCAAACTTCCAATGGATTATCCCCTATGTTCAAAGCCATATATCATATCAAGCTGATTCGATATCACTATGTTCCCATTACATATTTGATATACCTCATTAAGCCGCCGTTTTTGTTGGTTAAATCCATATGTGGTGATTAAAATAGATAAGAGGATACTATCCCATCATGTCCCCATAGAATGCCATATATCATTAGATGTACAACAGATATCAACTATTGTATATGGGGGTTTCCTAAAATAGAGGTACCCCCCCAAATCATCCACGTTAGTCGGATTTTCCCTTACAAACCATCCATTTTGGGGATCCCTCATTTATGGAAACCACCATATGGGTTTGTCTGAAAATAGCATCTATTTGTACGTACTGGGTGCCTGGGGGCTTTCTCAGGAGACCGTATCATCTCTATATTTCCGATCACATTGTCCTGGTGACGCTTGGATGACCGGGTTTATGTGGGCTTCCAGGAAAATGCTGGTTTTAATGGAGTTTCTACGATAGGCTTATGTCACTTGACCCAAGGAAAAGTAGCTGTTTTTTTTTCGGAATTGGGTCGATATTATCCCATTGGATCCATGATTTTTTACACAGCCATTGTTCATAGCAACCTGTTGAACAAACATGATATTGATTGGTGGCGAATAATTCCCATTATACATCATTATACCGTTGTACCATGTTGTACCATATTGTACCACTCTAATCAGATTCTAAACCATAAATCCCAGAGGCGTATCCCATCCCCATCATATTTCTTAAACATCGTCCAGCCCCTGCGAGGTGGTTTCCCCCGCATCATGGGGCCCCAAATCACCCAACAGCTCAAACCCATTAGGGATGTCCCGAAACTTCGGAAAGCTCCATATGTCCATCCCCATATAAAAATCAGCCAGAAACCCATGGCTTCGTATAGGGGACAAAATCTATGACGACCAGCAGAACGATGTGATTAGTAACACCAACTCAAAGCCATTTTTACGCGTTCCGAACCAAAAACACCATAATCATTATGATATACATAGTCTGGTTGTGGCTGGGAAACCCCCTATAGATGGAGGTTTTAATGGGAACATCATCTATAAATTACTGGCTGGTGGTGTGGAACATGAATTTTATTTTCCATAATATATTGGGAATGTCGTCATCCCAACTGACTTTCATATTTTCAAGAGGGGTAGGTCAACCACCAACCAGGTATACATATCATATTATATATGAACTATAAGCCGTTAAAGCCCCGCTCTTTCAGCCCAATGAAATAGTGGTCTAGGAGTCTAGCAACTGCATAACCACCATAACCACCCTCCGCATCGGACTCTTGTTGAGTTTCAGGACATCAATGCTGGCACAACTCCAGATTTCGCAAACCATTGGGACTGGGCCCGGCTGCAGCTATTGGTTATCCTGGGCCATCATCGTTCCATGTCTCTTTGAGGACTGCCTTCTTGTTGTTGTTGTTGTTGTTGTTGTTTTTTTTTTTTAATGGAGGTTTGCCCATTCCAAAAGTGCCATACAACTGGGGTGAGAGTGGGTTTGTTGATGGGACAGCCATTTGTTGAATCCGATGGTTTACCCTCTGGTAAACATACAAAAAACTATGGGAAAATCACAATTTTGAATGGGAAAATCTACTATTTCTATGGCCATTTTCAATAGCTACGTTAGTTTACCAGAGGGTACCATGATTTTTGCACCCCACTGGCAACTCTGTGAAAAACTCTCCCAAAACTGTCGCTGTTGAAAGCCGCAGGCCTTTATCACAGCCTGGTTCTATCACACGAAGCAAGCTTCCTGGACCGGCTTGCTAGTAGGTTTGCTGTTTCAGCTCATCACTTTTCACTGGATCCGAAATCTCAAACCAGATCATCCGGAGCATGAGTACCATGCGATGCCCAATGGAAACAAAGCCTGAACAAGGTAAGGCCCCCCAGTTTTAAGTTGATTTATCATCCCGTTACAGTAACATCTAGTAACTATAGTTACATATAGTTACATTTAGTTACATATAGTTACTATAGTTACTATAGTTTGTAACTATAGTTACTATAGTTACAAATAGTTACTATAGCTATATTTGCCATAAATCCAGTTGCCTCACCTTAAAAATGAGCGCCTCACCTTGGGCTTGCGATGAAATCACCGGATCAACTCGACAGGTTTCCTGACCCGTTGACATCTGAATGGACGAGATTTACCGGAATTGTACCAATACTGATTATTATATGTACAATTACAGTACAATTATATGTACATATACCGGTACTGTAGATACTGTACATTTACTATATATAATACTGTAGATATACCAGTACTGTAGTATTATATTATTATACTGATAACACATATATACTGTACATTTACCGGTAAATATATATAT
>Ga0126342_10007052_pt1 | contig 19999 bp, 16 predicted proteins | sample Cyp1metagenome_FD_92528 | JGI IMG/M metagenome (GOLD analysis project Ga0126342, IMG submission 92528) | Coral microbial communities from Lord Howe Island, Old Settlement Bay, Australia - Cyphastrea 1 metagenome | ecosystem: Host-associated > Invertebrates > Cnidaria > Coral ... | reverse complement strand
TATGGGATTTGGGGACCTTGGCGGTGGAGGAAGGCCGTTTGGATGTTGCCATGAACCTCACCTTACAGTATGATGGTTATATGCGTCCTTCGGAATGCCTCTCCCTACATTCTTCACAAATTTGCCCCCCCTGCAGGTAAACGGTATCCACACTGGGCTATAGCTATTGCTCCCTCTGAGTTAGATGAGACGACCAAAACTGGGACTAGCGATGGCTCCATTTTGATAGGAGATCTTTCACACAATTGCTGGGATAGGGACTGTTTGCGACTCTGGATGAAGAGAATTCCGAAAGCCGGAGGACCACTTTTTCCAGACCTTAGCTTATCCCTGTTTGAACATTGGTGTCGACATGCATGTAGCAAACTTCAGTACAAGACAGCTTGTATGACACCACACGTCATACAACACTCAGCAGCGAGCAACGACAGTTACCACCGCAGAGGCAACCTTGCAGAAGTTCAAAAACGAGGCAGGTGGGAAAGCAAACAGAGTGTTGGTAGATACTCAAAACATGCTCTCCTTCTGCATCAATGGAAGCAAGCGCATCCCTCTCGTGTTTCAACGATCGGGAAACGATCTCAGCATTTTCAGACTGCGTTCCTGACCTCGCTGCGACAGAGCGGTTAGACCACAACATGAAATGAGAATGGGTGAGCAGAAGCTGTAGACTGACTATCAGTTGAAGCTGCATGACACCTGAAACAACAGCTAAAATGATGGCAAGTTCCGAACCTTTTTCAGTTGGCATAAATCTTTAACAAATTTCAGGCACAGCAACCTTTGCACCAGGCCAAAACCGCAGCAGTGCAACTGGGCATGGGTGAGTGGTGAAGGGATTTGTATATATATGTATATATATATGTATGTATATACATATATATGTATATATACACATATATATATATAATTTATATATATATATTAATATATATAATATATATATATATATATATATATATATATTTATATATTAATATATATCCAGATGATCTATACTAACTTTAATACTGGATATATTAAGCTTCCCGGGGCGCGGATTCTCCACGGCGGACGCCGGGTGCGGAGCAGCTTCCCGGGGGGGAGCATCCATCTTCGCACGTGCAGGGACAAATGCTTAGTCTAGGAAGTTCAAAATCGTCCCCAAATTATCCTGGCAAGAGACTCCAAACAGTTTGGGGGAGTGGGAGGATTATGTATGATAATGTTGTTGATGGCGATGATGATGATATGATGATGATGTTGATGATGATGATGATGACGATGATGATGATGATGTTGAGGATGAGGTGCAGGAGGATGAGGTGCAGGAGGATGACCTTGCAACTGTTTCAAGCCAACCACACCTGGGCACTAGAGCCCTGAGCTGCCATGGGGACCTGCGTCATTCACTTTTACGAACGATTGTCGTTCTGAATTCGATGGCGAACGTCCTGCCTTGTGTGGCGCATATATATATATATATGTGCGTGTGTGTGTGTGTATATGTATATATATATATTATATTTGAATATGTGTGTATATATATATAAAATCAATATTATCGATATAAATATGTTCCGAACATATAATTTCTCACTGCGGTGTGTGTGTGTGGTAATTAGTTTGGATTCATGGGATATTTTCATGGGTGTTTCATAGGAAATTGTAATCATCGATATGTGATATGATCAAAGTATGTGAATAGGTTAAAACGACCTTACCATAATGTCACTGTAAATGATGATTTTTATAAGGGTTAAGTGTGCTGAAATTGCCTTTGAGTATCTTTTGAACTAGCAAAAATTATCCAGGTTTTCCTTGAAACTGCATTTTTTTGTCAAAGTGTGCTTTGCGCGTGTGGAAAAAAAACCGAACAGGATTTGTTGAACCAAATGATTGGCCCTTGTGAACGTATCGGTCAGTGGGATGGCGTCATCAGAACGATCAAACAAGAATGAACCCCAAAATCCACCCAGAAAATCTCTGACATTGCAGCATGAGTCATCAGAACCAGATTTTTTTGGGAATGATATCAGCAATGAGACTCGCTTCGTGGTTCAATTGAGGCATATGTTTTGAGACATGAGATCTGTGTGGCAAAATCATGAACCTCCGCAACATCTAGTTGATGTTAATATTAGGTACAATTAATATCAACTAATAACCTCTGACTGATGATTTTTGTCACATTTTTCAGGATTTCCTCACCGATGATCTCATCCCAATGTGTTTTTTTGACCTTTCTTCCGTTGCGTGCGAGTTGCGAAACGCAGGAGGATTTCGAGAATCTGGACATCGGGATCCATCCAGAGGTGAACCATGAATAGCATGGTGATTTGTTTCCATAGTTTTTGTTGTATGTTTACCAGAGGCTAGAGGGTATCATGTATCATACACTCAAGCGCAAAAAAACATGATACACCAAAAAAAACACGTCATATTGCATCAAATCAAAAATCATTATTCATAGCATATCATATAATATCATGTCAGATCATATTTCGTATATCATATGTAATGTTTGATATATTTCATATGCAATATAGTAGTTCCGAATGGATAACCTTTCATATTTCATATTTCAATATATTTCATACATCATATTCCAGATTTGATATGTCATATCTCATAAGCCATGATTAACACCATCCGCTCAAGACTCCATATATTTTTGTGGCTGGAAGAGACAGGCGCCGATCCTGCGTGAGGTCGATATGGAGGAGAAATCGGATGTCGAACGGCTGTTCCAACATGTTTTGCTTTGTACCCGGCCTGGTAAACAAAAAACTGATGGGAAAATCACCAATTTTAATGGGTAAATCCACTATTTCGACTGGGCCATGTTCAATAGCTATGTTTGTTTACCAGAGGGTATATCGAATATCAATTTTGAGTTTTTTTATGAGTAATCGACACAATGTTATAACATGTTTATATTCCAAGTTTCAGGTGTCTATGAAATTTTATCATGGAATTTCATGGGGAGTTGATATTAGATGATGTTAGGGTATACAAAAAAATGATCTTTTAATGGACAAGATTTGGAATTAGCCATCCAAGACACAGATATCGCCATGATGAAGCACCAGCACCACCATCCAATGGAATGAGATATGTCAATCAACACCATGGTTGGCCACTCAAACTACTTCGAGTATTACCCTCCAGTAAATTAACATAGACCCTGGCAGATAGGAATTGGAAGATTAGTTTCCTCTAACAATTGGTGATTTTCAGGGTCTATGTTTATTTACCAGAGGGTACATATCAATATCACCAAGAACTTTTGGGATGAAGTCTTGCATATGATGGGATGGGTAAAAAAAACTCTTTTTTTCGGCCTGTCGATGAAATGCGTATTTGCTGAGTATATTTGATCAACACCGGTTGGGACACATTTAAATTATTTTAAATTTATGTTGTACAATAATTAATGATGAATATAAGCAGCAATGACAGGTATGGTTCACATTTCACAAGGATCACAGATGTATACAAATGAAATGATATGAATTTGTCATTTTTGGACCAAAACACTATCCTAATATATCCGAAATTCGGAGGTCCCTCAGGCCCAAAGTTATGTTTTTTTGCACCACAGGGCCAGGTCTTTTGCGGAGGGGCTGCCCCAGTTAGCCAAATGATCAGGTTTCTCTTTCGCGTTTGGAAGTTGGCCAACTATCAAGAATCATCACGCTATCAGCATTTTTCAACCCCTTCATCCCAAAACTGGATGAGAATTTTTAGGAGAAACCCCTTCAATCACAGGTCTTTTCAACCGTGGTTTTGAAATGTTCCTCAACGAATCCATTGAGTTTAGACTTGGCCAAGTGGTCCCAGGAATTGGCTTCCAAAGAAGGTCTTTGGCTGCTCGGTCACGGAAAATCCGGAGTGGTTGGCCGATGAATTTCCGCGTTTTTTGGGTCATGATGAAACATCGGAGGGTCCGGACGCATGGAACGCGGCTGAGGCTGGCCATTGATGGTATTGTTTACGACCTCACGTGCCTTGGAGAAATCCCACCAGCTCCCAGCTCCAGAGTGGTGAACCGATTGTGGAAATCCCAAGAAGGACATGTGACCAGGCGGGATCAACAACGCAAAAGACGGGATTGAGATGAAACAAACACAAGTTATATAATATTGTTGGTTCCTGTTTTCTCTGTGATGTTCCTCCTATGGATATAACACGATATAGCCAAGAAAACATTGGAAATACTGCCAATACATTTGGATGTCATCGAATTCTAGGTCATATGTACTCTATGATGTCTGATGTCAGAAAAATGCTGAAAAATCATCATGATAGTACTGTACTAAATTATATCATTGGTAAATCCCATTGAATTCCCCAAAAAAAAATGTCCTTGGTAAATCCCAATCTCTCGCTGATCCAGAAATCTTCCGAGGTTATTCCAGAAACAGCATCCAGGAGGTGTGGGCAAGTTGGCCGAAATAGGGTACCCCCAAAATCTGTTGGTTAATCTGCATTTTCCCCATCAAATGGCCATAATTGGAGAGGAAAACGGGGTATGATTTGAAGACTTGGGTTTTCGTTCTTTTTCATGGAAAGAGCAATGTTTTTCCCAGTATGGTCCAATGGTATTCCCACATGTCCCATGATTTTCTCGTATTTGTCCATAAAAAATAATGGTTTCCCTTCCTTACCTGGCTATTTGGCCCTGTTTTTGGACAAACTTCGACATCACTCTGGAGATTTTTTCCAGGCGTAGATGTGCTCCGCAGTTGTGCTGGTTGGTCACTGAGTTTTCCAGCGGTTTTAACTGTGTCGGGGGTGTGGCTAATAGATTACTAACTGGTACTTTGTTACATAGCTATGGAAAATCACAAGTAAATCATCTATCCATGGGCAATTTTTTTTCATCCATTTTCCACAGTTTTCTCAAATACCCGGAGGATACCGGAACATACCGGAACCATTTCCGCGTCAGACACGTTTTGACACAGGGCGAGAGTTTAATTCCTCCAAGTGGCTGTCTCCGGTGACTTAGAAGTTGCGGAACACTCTTTTTACTGGTAAACCACAGTCTTAAAAACCTAGAATTGATGATAAAAAATAACATGTGACACTCTTTGTAGCTGGTAAAACACAGTTTTAAAAATCATACCTTTCACTAATTCACTAAGAGTCGAGATTTTAATGATCATTATAGAGGGATACCCTTTAACCAAATCTAATCAAAAACATACCATGTGATGGTCAAATCCCCTAGATTTGATCCCCAAATCCCTCGTGTCAAAGGTCGAGACGCGACGGCTGAATTCCAGTCGTGTCCCGCATCCAAGTTGCCTCTGGTTGGGGGCTGAGGGTCGCATACCTGGGGAAACCTTCGAGAGAGATCAGTGGGAGTTGATGCTGGGATGGATTTATGATGATTTATGATGATTTATGATGATTTATGGATGTGAATATGTCCAAATTTCATATCAATGAGCTTTTGATCCCCAAAATACCTGGATTTTTGTTGGGCTCAAAGATTTGGAACGGTCGTCTTTGCCATGTCGCGCTGAGGCTTCGATTTGCAGATACCAGGCGCCCAGCAGCGTTTTTCGACCCCTTTTTCATCCTTTTTTGGGGTCTCGGCTTACCAGATAATGCGGTAAATCCAATAATCAAACCCTATTAATTTGGATAAAACAATAGTAAACCACCCATTTGGGAATTGTTTATACCTCCTACAAAAATGATGATTTTCCTGGGGGATGGTGGGTTTATGGCATTGTTTTGCCCACATGGGGATGGTTCCAATATTTCCCATCTCTAATCGGAGATTGTTGCCAGGTCGGTCCTTTGCGGCTACAACCCAAAGAGTATCGCAACTCGGGTCGCAGCAGTTTTAGTGAGATCAAAAATGGAATGGTAACAGTTCGATACATCAAATGTTTTGGTTTGTTGATGGGTGCCTGTCTTATTTCCCAATTTGAATCATCAGCATATCTCCATCAACATCTATGCCCCATGCGCCAAACAATGTTCGTATTTGTTGCAACAAGTTTGGATCCCTGGCTCTCTAGGTATCTTTGAACACAAGGAAGAGGAACAACGGATGCAGAGGCCGCCACGTAGCAACTGTGGGTTGCAATGCCCAGTTTGAAGTCCAACTTTGTTCAAGGCAATCTGATATAATCTGGTTGGTGGTTTCAAACAGTTATTCTTTTCCATTTCATATATGGGATAATCCTTCCCATTGACTAAAATGTTTTCAAGATGGTTAAGTCACCACCAACCAGTACAGATCAGAAATGTTTTGGACATGGATTAAGTAAGTAATGGTTGATCGTTTTTGGCGCTCAACATCCAAGAAATCCAACCCTACATTTTTCCAAACTGATTCAAACATCTACTTTCCAGATTTGATAAGATCAGCATAAACCTAGCAATTCCATCAGATTTTTTTCGTTTTTTTTTGGATCCAGAAATAGGATCCACCATCCCCAATGGATGGTACCACCAGCATCAAAATGATGGGTTGACCGTTAGCCTGTCAGGTTATTGGTAGCATTGATCTCCAGCTTAGTCCTTGCGGCAGTGGTCATGATGGTCAGACCCTCAGGAAGTTTTCTCCAAAAAACATGGGAACTGAAACAGTTGGGCTATGTTTCCGACATCTTTCCTGAAGCTTTTGGTCGTCAATTTTGGCGAAGAATATGCCTCAACGAAACCACCATGAACCATTATTAACCAGCATTAACCATTATTAACCAGCTCGAGTTTGGCCAAGTTTTTGTTAGGCCTTTGCCAATCAAGCAGTGGAGACGAGACTGATCAAGGACGACGGAACTAGTGGTGCCAGGGTACAAAATGTTGAGATGTTGATTATTTGATCTGGCATCAAATGGTCCATTTGGTAATATTAGTGTAAAAACATGTTTGAAGCCACCATGTATTGCCATTTTTTGAATAGATACAAAAGATATCAAAAGATAATGTGTGTTAAATTACAGTAAATTACCCCACTGTGCAGAGAATCATCCAGTGCTTGGGTCTATATACCCATGGTTCGTCCCCAAAAACGTGGCCTTGCCACCGAAGTGTTTGAGTTCTCCATCTTTCGGCGTTAAAAGCTGCTGCAAGAACAACCGCGCTCCTGATTTCTTTACAAGGCGGCGCCCCCCAAGATAGCTAAGTTGGTTAAACAAACTCCAATAATTTGTGTGTCATTGTGACTGACAGATATATCGAACTAGTAACATCTAGTCACCAACATTATTCTGGGTTTATAAACCAACATTCACATTTCTGGAGGGGCCCAACTGGGTCTCTCCTATCGCCAGGAAAGCGCCAGCTATGGAGAACTTCTCCTGCCGGGGTCGCTGTTGTCGACTTTGGTGGGTGTGCTCTCAGTGCTGCTGCCCATGAGGCATCGAGAGGGACCGAAGGGAGCGACATGGTGCCGTGGTGATTGGGATATGAATGATATGTTAATATGGATGTTATGGATATTATCCTGTATATTATAGTAATATCTGCTTGGTGGTTTGGAACATTTTTTTCCCATATATTGGGAATGGAATAATCATCCCAACTGACGACGTCCATCATTTTTCGAGGGGTAGGTGGCTCAACCACCAACCAGTTATATATATAATTAGCTGGGAAAATTCTCATCGAACTAAATGGTGGCAAGCCAGGTGACTGACACAAAGGAGGGTTTTTTTGATGACGGACATCCCATGAAAAAATCCCATGAGTATCAGCAATGGTGGATGTTCCAGCTTGCCACGTCAGAAAACTTTCACGTCACGGATGGGATTTGTTTACTCCAAAACTTGGGATGATCCCAAGGCAGATTTCATGGATGGTTTTTCTGAATGTAGAAAAAATATCTCACAGAGATTGTGAAAAAAGAAGTAACCACCCAGCAGTTATCACCAGTTACTCATAGTTACTCTATTGGATTATTGGTAGATATCAAGATAGTTGAGATAGAGGATACCCAGAAAATGAGCGAATTATCACACGTACTATGGCCATATCAGATGCTGGTTGGTGGTTTGGAACCATGGAATTTTATGACCTTCCATAATATTGGGAATGGAATAATCATCCCAACTGACGAAGTCATATTTTTCAGAGGGGTAGGTATACCACCAACCAGTATGAGTTTGTTCAAATACTGGACCTGAAATTTCCACCAAAATTGGGAGCTGCCACCTTGAACTCAGGCAGAAGTTAGGTGGTTCTCAATGCAGGGCTGCGGGTGGCTGGCTTGGGAACTCAGATAAGCAATGGTTGCAATACCCACGTTGCTTGATGACTCTAATAGCTGGTAAAAGGGGAGTGAACCATGATTTATAGGTGGAAAATATGTGTAACTTATACTTTTTAATTCTTATAACTTATAATCATGAAACAGATGGAAATACAATTGATAAATCCCACTTGAATTAGTTGCTGGTTTGTTTCAGAAATGACTTGGATATCCCAAGCTGTGGCACTTTTTCGGAAGATAACCTGTTTCCCTGTGGCTTGGATCATTTGATCAACAGAGGCGGTAGTTTCCCCATGGGAGAACTGTGGCGGCATTGGCGATTTACACCATATTGCAAATGTCGAAATTTCGGATAGGTGTTTTGTCGACTTGAGTTTGAGACAGAAATTTTCACCTCACCCAACTGGTCAATGTTTATCCGGATGGATAGGTGTCAAATTTCTTCCACTTCCGTTCAGATCAACTTCTGACTGTTTTTTTTTGTCCGGCTCCACCTGGTATGGTGACTGGCGGCACTTGTAAAATCCACCATCATTTGACGATTTGATCATATTTGACCATATTTGACCCATAAACAATGGGGAAATGTTTTCGGGTGCATGCGCCTTTGCTACCAAGGAAAGCACACGCCATCGTGCAAAACTCAGTGGATGTTTTACGGGTCTCAAAGTTGTGGATGAAATCCCAATTGTGCGCTGAAATTCCATAGATATTCCTACTTATGGAGATTCAAAACCCATAGTTCTATCCATTTCTATCCATATAAATCCCAGTCATAGATATATGAAGCCCATAAATCCCATAGTTAGTGTTGCCTTTTCAAATAAGCTATCCCTAAATAGGTGAAAAACCACCATTTGCTCTATGAAAAAGCAGCATTTTTTCGGGGGTCCCAGGCGCTGCTGCTTTTGGTGAACCACCTGCTCCTACCGGCCGCCTTGCAAAGCTCCTGGCCGACCGATGCGGCACCACATGGCCGCTCGCAGTGGATTTCATGGGGGTTAGAGCCTGATTAAGATGGGGAAGATAAGATGAATTATACTGGTTGGTGGTTTGGAACCATAGAATTTGGATTGATTTTCCATAATATTGGGAATGGAATAATCATCCCAACTGACTCATATTTTTCAGAGGGGTAGGTATACCACCAACCAGCTATTGTAGATTATATCCACCCATTAAGATTAAGGGGTGAGCATTTTTCATTCTAGTTCATGGCCTTGGGTGGTAGTCAAAGATGGTTAGAATTACATCCCATGCAATTACTATAACCTATCAACCATGGAGAGAATCATCGTTAATTGGTATAAACAATTATCAGATTATTGGCAAATATGGTGCCCATTCTTTTGTTGACAAGTTGATTGGGTTTTTTCCCACTAGTAACTAGTACAACTATTTGTTCATCTATGAACTATTAAAACTATTAAGAAATATTAACAGTATCTGTTTCATAGATTAAAAAAATAGTTGAAAAAATAGTTGTACAAGTTACTACAGTAGTTACTGTAGGTGATTATCACTGAAAATTACTCTCCAAATCTATCACCGGAACGGATCGAGGCCTGGAATTGTCCTCCGTGGCGCTGTTGTTGCTGGAGATCATCTTGGCACCGGTGGCGAAACCGGTTGCGGTTCAGTTTGAATGGGGAGAAAAATGTGGAAAATCACAGGGGAAATTCACAAGTGTGTTTTTTCACTTGGAAAATGTCATGTTTGTTCACATGTTGTGAAATTTTCACGGAAATTCACCACAAGAAACATGTTGAAAAAACATGAAAACATGGTGGGTTCCATGGTGGGTTTCATGGAAAAAAATCACCGTTTCGGGAGAAATAAAAAGGTGGAATCTCCACGGAATCCCCAATGAAAACATGTTTGATTTCTTCAGCACCTCCTTGTCAAAAATGTTTGATAAACGTGATGTAAATGTTTATGGCTTTAAGACATTTTAAGATGTCGCAAAAGCCCAAAAAAAAAGTCACAGTTGATGCTGCCAGTTGATTTTCTGCCATGCGTTGGCGTTTTTTCGCCAGGCAATGACCCCTCCGGTACTTCCCATCCTGCTATGCCTTGGGAGCTGGTACTATCGAGGTGCGAAATGCCGGTGATTTCTAGAGTTGAAGCAGTAACCATGGAGGTTCCTAGGTCCTATGGGTACCCCAAAAATTGTCAATTTTTAGTACTGAAAGCCAAGGGATTTAAAGGGTATCCCCATTTTATAGGAAACATCCATGTAATTATGTATATATATATATGGTTATAATTATAATCATCCATAAATATTGAAATGATGATTGGTTGATGGTTGATGTATTGTAGGGGATAATATACCAAGGTCTTATACCAATTACAGAGAATTGTTCACCATCAACAATGAAGGTTTTAACCATGGATGCCATGATGAAACGCAAAAATTTGACCAGTGATACCTCCAGGAATGGTGAGTTTTCTCAAGAAAACTGGCTGGTGATTTTTGCGTTGATAGAAGTAATAGAAAAAAATATGGCGTTATAGAAGATAGCAGAATATCAATGAATAGAAGACCATCTTCTGTCAGAATCAACTCCAATCATGGAACGATGAATATATGCAAGACTTCGTCTGGAGTGTTTGACGGTTTATTCATCAGGGGAAGGGATTTTTATGTTTTCTGGGGAGGGGTCACCAATGACAGGTTTTTCCGGGAAACCTATGACATATGAGTAGGCGGATCTGGTTCGGTATGTTCATAGTTTTGGATAAAACACCACATGATTTTTGGGTGACGGCCAACCTATTCCCCTCTTTTGTAGACATGACAACTGACTAACCCAAGTGTCGAGCAGCTGCTCTAGGATGGTGATGTCCAAGAGTCCAATGACTGAAATATGCCATAATATGACTGGATACCATGCCCTTCATGCCCATGAGAAAAAGACATGGAATGTTTTCAAGAATGTGCAAAATGAAGGTTAAGTTAGTTCCCGATGTTTGTTGGATGTTCATTTTGTTTTGATGAATGTACATCCAGAACTAGCCTCCACTTTTCTCAACTCTTCATGATAGTTGGTTAGTTGGTCATGTATTTCATGACAATTCCACTCCATCAAAAACATCGTATGTTTCATTCAAACAAGGGGGGGTCCATACATCGGGGTTAGCCCTATTTTGTTGGAAACCCCGATGTGGCATAGATATGACCAATTACTGTTCAATGTTGCTTATCCCATGAGTTCTCATGAATGACCCACTAACTAATATTAGTATATATTAGTGTTATAGGTGTGGGATGATTGAGGGATGATGGTTTATGATGGTTATGGAAAATCCTAATTAAAATCATCCCTCAATCATCCATATTTTAGATTGGGATTTTCCATCATAAACCATCCATTATTGCTGTGTCGATTCCAGGTGTGACGGCTTCAGATTGCATCACGCCCGGCGCCAGGCTCAGATGCGATCTGAGGGAAAAAATGCCGGCAAGGTAATTGTCGGCTATGAAAATGTGAAATTTATGGATGTTTTATGTGGTTTTTCCATTTGTTTCACTGGAATTGATTTATTGGATTGTCTGGTTTCTTTGTTGAGTATGTGGTTTCGAAGTGTAAATGGCTGTTTAGCGGATGTGTCGTTGGTGTCTCTGTGCGTTTTATGTTTTTTTAATGCATAAGACATGAGTTCATTTGTATAATCATGGGCCCCTAGCATAACCTCCAGTGACTTCCCACTTTCAGCTCTCTGATGTATGTTACTATAATTTGGCCGCATCTAACTAGGAAGTGATTGTTGGGGCTATCCCTATCAACAAATATGCAGCTGGCTTGAACCTAAAGTCTGATTCTTGACTTCAGAAATTGCAGTTGTCCTTTAGTTTCAAGAGTCTTCACAACAAGTTGCCCATAGCACCAGAGCAGCAGTTTATGTACAATACTGAATTTCTGCATGTAAGTTTTGATCATAGGAATTGTTTGACTTCCAGATCACAATGCCAGCTGAGTTTTGCCAATGCAAAACACAATATTTTGGATCTTGAGCCGTCACCCTTCCCAGAGGTCTTGGGATACAGCCCCAATTTCCTCAGAGTTCGCGCAGGATCATCATCAGGTTATGTTTTTTGTGGTGAACCAGTCATGTGGATGTGTACGATTGGGGACACCAACGCCCCCTCCAAAAAAATGCGGTAGAGCCAACAGCCAACACTCAACCGCCTTTTTATTTTTTGGAGGTACATGTTACACAATATGTGTTTTCTTTTTGCGTTTTTCTGGTACACCCAAAAAGGTGGTAGAATTGCCGTGGAAAAACACCGTTTTAAAACGATACATCTAGAAATGGGCCGTGTTCCTGATCTCATCATCTCCGATTGGAATGATCTTCTCATGATCTTCCCAAATCACCAGGACATCCATTAAACCACCATGAAAAGTCCCATGAAATAACCAGCATGAAATCTGAAAAATCCCCATGAAATCCCCATGAAAAGTCCGTGAAATGACGAAAAATAACGAGCTTCGCCGAGGTGTCTACATTCCGTGGCGCAAGGCTATGGCTTTCGCCATGAACCTGGTGTTATTGACGTGCCTCGGTTGATTGGAGATGAAACATGGTGATTTAATGGGATAGTATGGGAAAAACATGGAAAATCATGTGTAAGTAAAACCTGGAGATTTACCTCTTGATTTATTATACCATTGTTTATTGGTGATGATGTTTTTTGGAATTCTTACTACCTGGTGATTGGCAATTATGAACTAACCCGTGTTAGGGAAAGGGTTTTCAACCAAGTCGAATTTTATGAGATAGGATAGGATATAGGCTCACATATCCTGTAATATGTCATACCTTCCAGTTTTTTCAAACGTGGCAGCCAGAAACTCCATCATTAATGGATGATGTTCCCATGGAAAAAAACTCCGTTTAGAGGAGATATGTCGTACATATCTTCATAGACCCTCTGTTTGTACCTATAAGAATTGTGTTTTACCTGCAATTTCAATACGTTTACCACTTCTTGGAGGGTATTTGGAGGATCTACGTTGATATGATATTATTCGAACACACATTCCACAATATTCCATGAAGCATTTCGGAAAAAAAGTACATCTTGCATCATCTTGCATCATCTTGCATCATCTTGCATCATCTTGCATCATCTTGCATCATCTTGCATCATCTTGCATCATCTTGCCAGCTTCTTTATGGCTTAAATCATGTTAAATCCCCACTTTTTCTGGTAAAATCCCAATTTTTCGCCATTTTTGTTGCTCCAGGCGCTTGGCGCAGACGCGGCCGGCCGCCGCACGGCATGGTTTGGCACTGTCTGCGCTGTATGGTGGAGCTGCAGGGAGCTGAAAATCATGGGAAAATCCATGGGAAAAGCCACATTCTTTGGAGAAACTCTGAGAAACCCGGTTTTTGATGATCTCATAAAGTGAATGTTGAATGGAATCTAGAATGGGATCATATGAATTTTGATAGGAGAAATTTTGAAAAATTGATAAGAACAATTCAACAAAAGCCTGAAAATTGACCAAAAAGCCTGAAACCACGTCACGTCTGATTTTGTCATATTTTCCTCAAGTTTTTTGGATCAGCAAAATCTTCATGGGGTAAATCTGGGTCATCCCCTGAGGTCACCGGCTGTTTGATCTTCACCTGGCCCCACGCGACTGGTTTGGTTGGGGCACCCGCCGTGGGGAAGCTGGGAGCTGGGAGTTGGCGAAATCAGAATGTCCTACCCAGCTTTTTTGGGAACATTGTTTCTTTGAATCAATGGTTTTCCCACATTGTTTTGGTAAAATGATTGTTTTTGAATCCGCAAGGGTTTTGTATGTTTTGAGGATTTGTTCAGTATGCCACCATCATCCCCCATGACCAACGTATTCTTCAGATCGGAACCACCTGTTTATGGGTGCTTGAGCCACAACCCATCGGATTGATTTATTTAAGGCTGGTTATGGATGGTTGGAAATATTGGAGTGTAACATCCATTCCACAACTACCTAAAATGTGTGGATTGTCCATGTATATGTATACATATATGTGCGCACATATATATATATATATGTACGTATTATACATAATATATATATATATATACATGCATGTGGATGTACATATATTAAATAGTTGTGGATATTTTGGATATTACAGCATCATCCAGCCAAAAAAGTGTGGCAAACCATGGCAACCCTCCCGACAAAGCAACTCTGGCGTGCTGTGCTGATCTGGAAATGAAAACGCTTAAAATGATGAACTTCAGGTTGATTAAAACATACCCTCTGGTAAACAAACATAGCTATTGAAAATGGCCATAGAAATAGTTGATTTACCCATTAATAACATGGTGGATCTTTCCATGGTTTTATGTAAACGTTTACCAGGCCGGGTAACCTTGGATTGAATCCATCAATAAATCTCATCAGAAAATCCCATAAATGGAAGCCTTCTGAGATCGCGCTAGGTCTCGCCTTGGCAGATTGCCGGCAGACACCTCAGCTCGAGTTTTTTGATGCCATTGCAGATGAGCGTTAATCAGATGCCATACGGGTATAACTGAAACAAAAAATTGAATTAATGATTGATTAATGATAATCAATGATTAATTAATGAGAATTAGTGATTAATTAATGATAATTAATAATTAATCAATGATAATCAATGATGATTAATGAAGACGTCCCTATTTAAAAGGTAGGATTTATCCCTGAAAAAAAACGTCAAAACGTGTGATTGCATGTCATAGTTATCATTTGCCCAGATTTCGGAGTTCGGAGTTTCCCGTTCTTCCAGGTCTTCTCGTGGCATCTGCTACATCGCTGCTGGTGCATTGTGCTGTCTTAGATGTTGCAAGATGGCCCAGTTTATTCTGTGAGGAACTGTCGAAAAACCTGGAAATTGGTGGAAAGATGTTGGAGAACTGCAGGAAGACTGTTGCTTCAGGGCTGTGATGTGTTTGGCTGAATTGGCTTTATTTTTTGTTCATTTTGATGGCGGTGTAGTTTTGGTACCAAGCTTGAAAATGATAGTCTTCAGCAAGCCAGATATCTTCCAAATTCTTCCAACGTGTTTTTTTTTGCAAATTTTTAATTGTTGATTTTGTTGGCCGGTTTTTTCAGTGCTGGAGTCGTGAACGAGGCAATACAATGTTCTTCCAGATTTGCCACGAGATGTCGGGCACTTGGCAACTGCAGATCGAGTGAGGTGAAACGGTCAAGTTGACTCCCAATGTTTGGGAAGATTGTCGTAACCGGGGACACAAGAAGCCCATCCCAGCGATGGCTAAGGGGTGGCATTCTTCATGGCCGTGTTGAGCTTTTGCACGGTAGGCCTGAGCAGGCCACTCACTTTTGGAGATTTGGACGCCGCTATGCCCATGCCCAAAAATTTCCATTGCTATGGGTGGTAACCATCCCCAAATGACTGTTTATCGTGGTTTGTTTTGTTTTATTTATGTCTGTTGATCATTAGGTTTCCCACATTAGTTGAGTTGTATAAAAATAGGGGGCCATTGTGTCCAAATGTGGAAGATCACTGGCTGAAGAACTCATTTCTGGTTCTGTGATGTAGCTGCAGGCCCAGCTTTTTTACTTACCTTTCAGCTTCAGAGTATTAACTTTGATTCTTTGACTAAACGGCACAGATAGTCATTCCATGTCATTCCATGTCATTCCATATCTCTTCCGAAAGCGAAGAGAAATGTGTGGCCTGAAAGCTTCCATATTAGACTTCCAACAAAAAAATGAGGGGAAATTCCACCCAATTCCAATGGATCCTGATCGAAAAAAATGGTGATTTCGGAGCTAACCAAAGCCTTCAATATCCTTCATTTTCAGGTACAGAATTTACTGAGTTACTGTAATTTTCGACATCATAAAACTACAGAAAGTCACCAGCCAGTGGGGCTCCATGAGACGCCCAGCGCCCGCAGTTTCCGTTGGTTGGCGCTGCTGGGCCTCTTTCATCATTTGCTGGACCTGGCGAGGCCGATGGTGTGCCGATGGTTTGACGTGACCACATCGCTATGGCTATGGCAATAGACATCCAGGATCTAACAGAAATATAGATGGATAGATGATCTAATATATGATACTAATAAGGATCTAATAAATATAATAGAAATTTAGATAGTTAGATTCATTACTATTAATATTATATATATTACCATTATCATGATCCAATGATGTTATATTACTATCATTATCTGATGGTAATGATAATGATAATGACAAGTAAAAATACTACTAGAATGATAGTAATGATAGTAATGATATTATCAATGATAGTAATGATAGTAACGGATCTTCAGTAATTGTAATATGAATGATAGTAATGATAGTAACAATCACCTACTAGTAATGATAATAATACTATGGCCAGTAATCGTATCTAAAATCAACTAATTAATAACCACATACTATTATTTGTTCTTAATGGCTGGTAACATTTGGTAACTATTATTAATGATAGCAATGATAATAGTAGTAATAGTAACAATATGGATCTAACAGTAATAGTAGTCATAGTCGGTAATAGTAATAGTATCTAATAGTTGTTTGGGATTAGTATGAAATATTACTATATTACTACTACAATCAATCATTACCAATAATTAATTCTTGTCAATCATTATATACAGCTACTTTAACTGATTGACGATGATATAGTTTACTATGAATGATTGGAGTATATTAGAGTAGTAATGATTGTAGTAGGGGGTTTATACCACCATACTTAATTACCCCTTCTATTCTTAATCTTGAACCCATCTGATTTTAGTAGATATAATAGGGATGACATAGTACCAGATGGTGATTCTTATATAGTAGTGTTATGTATACTAATATCTATAGTAGTGGTATAAACTGATATTTTATTTCGTAACCTTTGGTAATCAAACATGGCTAGCTGAGAAATCAGTTTCAAACATGACGGAAATGGTGGATTTTCCGGCAGACCATTTTGAAAATATGTCAGAGGGTAATCCCCATTATCTATGATGATCAGAAGGTGATTTAAGTGTGATTGTTGGTTGATAATTGGTGATTGAATGAGAATAACCAGCTGATTATTGGTGATACGTTGGTTTACTTGCTGTTTGTATAATAATTTGATTGAAACCTTATCACTTTAGATGATTGAAATGTGAGTGTGTATGATTCGATTCTCAAAGATGGTATTGCTATATGTTTTCCTGGTGTTTTTTTTTCGATGTGATTGAACCTGGTCGCTTATGATTACATATATATATATATAATATTCATTTCATTGATGTTGAAACTTGAAAACCGTTGAATGTCCACTGATGTTTTTGGTTGATCAAGTTGAGCCTTGATGTTTTTCAACCCAACATCCCTGGGCCTAGGCACAACCGCGTTCGCATGGACCAGGCCCAACTCGGCGCTCGCAACTCCACATGAGTCAATAAAAACGCCCAACTGCTGATTGGCGTCATGAAATAAGGAGTAGTAATGAGTTATACTGAGTTATGGGATTATGAACTAACCCATGAATGGGAAACCGTGTTTAACCAACCAGTATTTCATGAGATAGGGGTATTTTTTATGGCTCACATGGGGGTTCAAGTATGCTCTCTGTCTTGCGGGAGCAAGTTCATCAATTTGTGAGCCAAGAAGTCGCAAAAAGTTGGTGACAGTGTCCTAGTTTTTCCACATCTATGCGGGTTCTCAAAATGCGGAACCCATGGGAATATCATCCAAGTTATTTAAGGTCATTTTTCATGGGGCAACAGCAATGGTTTTTAGAGAGGTTGCCCATTCTTGAGAAAACAAGAATTTGACTGTGATTCTCAAATTTCATCAGTCATTACTAAGTGACTACCTAATAACAACTACCACGTTGATTACGAAGTTCCTACCATTATTAACCCTAAACCCTAAGTTACTACCTGACATAATTACTAAATCTATTCAATGACTAGTTGAACTTTGAAAGCTAGTAACTTATATTTCGTTAAGGTAACCTTTCAATGACAGTTCTACTAAGTTACCCATCACCCAGCCCCCAGGGGTCCCCAGGTAGCGGCCGCCCAGCGCTTTCAACACCTGGACTGGCATGTCATTGGAGCACAGGTGGGACCCGGGACGACTGGGAGCCATAAGTCAGTGATATTTTGATGTATATACATACAATTACATACATATCACTGCATACACTGACTTATGTATATATATATACAATTATATACATATTATTGCCATAGTTATTGGCATTAATGTACATACATATCATGGTTAGCATATAAAAAAAGAATCGATTTAAGAGTAATAATCATGATTAGTACATTATTATTATGGCCATCATCATCTTACTGGTGCTAAACGCAGGGAATGAGGGAATGATGAATAATCACTAGTAATAATCATCCCAGCAACCCCCAGCAACCCATCCATTCCCTACGTTTAGCACCAGTAAGCCATTCGAGAGAATGATAAATATGATCTCTTTCTGGACTTTGGACGGAATGAATGTGTGGAAAATAGAAAGATAACATGAATATGGAATGATACTGATACTAACACCAATCATATTGTACCAGTAATAAAACATTAATCCATGATGCTTGCTAGCATTATTGACAATGGAAAAATATTCCATCGAATGCAGCGGGTCATGAGAAATAGTCAACAATACGATCTATTGTGGTGTTTATCCAAAAATGGTATCTCAAAATGGCCATCAGCCGCAATGGTAAAATGATAATCGAAGGAAGTTTAGAAGTCAAACTTCCGACAACATGGACAGATGAAAAGCAGAGATGGGAAGAGTCAGAGAGAAGAGAAGAGTAAAAGAGAGAAGATCAGAGAAGAGAAAGAGTCAGAAGAAAGAAGATGCAGATGCACGAAAAGGTAAATGTAGTATTGTTGTAGTTGTAGTTGTAGTTGGTGTGTAGTGTAGTGGAATGTAGTGTAGTGTAGTGTAATGTAGTGTAATTGAGTGTAGTGTAATGGAGTGTAGTGGAATGTAGTGTAGTGTAGTGTAGTGTATTGTAGTGTAGTGTAGTGTAGTGTAATTGAGTGTAGCGGAGTGTAGTGGAGTGTAGCGTACTGTAGTGGAATGTAGTGTAGTTGTAGTGTAGTGTAGTGGAATGTATTGTAGTGTAATGTAGTTTAGTGTAGTGGAAGGTAGTGCAGTGTAGTGTAATGTAGTGTAGTGGAGTGTAGTGTAATTGAGTGTAGCGGAGTGTAGTGGAGTGTAGTGCAGTGTAGTGTAGTGTAGTGTAACTGAGTGTAATTGAGTGTAATTAAGTGTAGTGTAGTGTACTGGAGTGTACTGTAGTGGAACGTAGTGAAGGTGTAGTTGTAGTTTAGTTTAGTGTATTGGAGTGTAGTGTGGTGTAGTGGTGGTTGTAGTTGAAAATGCTACAAAACCCTCACGTTTTGCTCACTTTTGACAAGGTGCACAATCCCTTGCACCTGCCACGCGAAACGACATCTGAACCTCCAAGAGTGGTCCGAACCCCTGGTGTTTTTAACGTTTTGACTTCGAAATGTGCTTCGCGCCGCAACGGCGTGCACTTTTTCGACATCTCAACTTCCAAAAGTGGTCCGTACATGGTGTGTTTTGTACATTTTGACTTCGAAATGTGTTTCGCGCCACAACGGCGTGCACTCTTTCAACATCTGAACCTCCCAAAGTGGCGCGAGCATGTGGTGTTTTGTACATTTTGACTTCGAAATGTGCTTCGCGCCACAACGGCGTGCACTTTTTCGACATCTCAACTTCCAAAAGTGGTCCGACACTGGTGTGTTTTGTGCATTTTGACTTCGAAATGTGCTT
>Ga0126342_10007051_pt1 | contig 20005 bp, 17 predicted proteins | sample Cyp1metagenome_FD_92528 | JGI IMG/M metagenome (GOLD analysis project Ga0126342, IMG submission 92528) | Coral microbial communities from Lord Howe Island, Old Settlement Bay, Australia - Cyphastrea 1 metagenome | ecosystem: Host-associated > Invertebrates > Cnidaria > Coral ... | reverse complement strand
TACATACATACATACATACATACCTACCTACCTACCTACCTACCTACCTACCTACATACCTACATACCTACATACCTACATACCTACATACCTACATACCTACATACCTACATACCTACATACATACATACATACATACATACATACATTACATACATTACATACATTACATACATTACATACATACTTACATTACATTACATTACATTACGTTACATTACGTTACATTACATTACATTACATTACATTACATACATACATACATAAATACATACATACATACATACATACATACATACGGATGGGTGAATACTCACAGAACCATGGTATTTGATTGGGCAATGAACTTCCAGAAATTGCCCTGCCTGAGTCTCTCGATCTGCTTGCCTGGCGAGCTAACAAGAACTTGCTTACCCTTCGGTGATCCGTGGTTTGCTGGAAAATCTCCCATTTACAGATGACTTTCCCAGCTATAAACACGATTGATAGTGGATGTTCAATTACCAGGTTTGATTACCAGAGGATACTCCAATGTGAACTAGTCACTAGTCCTTTTCGGTCTCATCTGGTGGTTTTTTCCGCCAATCAATGGATCTGTTTTCCATCAGAATGCATCTGTCCGTCTTTTGGCTGGCCGAGCCACTGGCTGTCTACTTACATCTATGCATGTGTTCAACAGTGTGCTTGCGCATCTCCACCATCTAATATAAGCAAGGTGTCTATGTGTATATATTTATACAGACGTACATTTACACAAATCTTTGTCTACAGTCCACATATATCTATATATATATGTAATGCCATTCACTGTAATGCAGTGTAATGCGCAGTGAAGCAATATACAATGTAATATCATGTAATATCGTGTTGTGTATGAGTACGGAACATTACGGAACGGTATATGCAAATGCTACACCATGCTACATACACCTAAAGCGGAGTCTCTCCCGCCTGTCGTTGCCTTTGGCTTCTCCTTAGTCGACTCCGCTGGGAAAACAACAAACGCCGGGCATGTCACCAATGGTAGCTGAGCTTGTAGCACATGTGTAGGTGCCTCCTGCAAGGAAGGGCGAAGTCTGATGATTCTTACCCAAGAAATAATATGCAAATGCTGCAGTCGGAGGGCCACTACTGAAGCTGCTTTCAGCTGGATATTCCTTAGAAAATGCAAAAGTTGAGTTTCCAGAGAGCTGATAGGTTCGTGCCCCAAAGAAACGATCCCCTGAACCATGCTCTAAAGACTTCCCCAATCCCGCTGTGCTGGTTGATTGAGAGCCTCATAATCATCCCTGTCCGTCCCAAATATATTGATCAGCAACCCAAACATGCTTGAACATTATGTATATCGAATTGTGTACATGTTTATATATATATATAAGACATGTAGATATTACATGTATACACATAATTATGATTATGTGTGCAGTACATATCTATATATATATGATATTATTGATATTATATGATTTATGTTTGAAACCATCAACCAGTACCGCAGTCATTATCCCAACAGCGTCCACTGGCCTCTGCCCATACCCAAAAAGAACATCGCTCACCTTCAACAACACCGAGGGCGGCGTCCAAGGCTTTCCCTGGCACTTGCTTCGCTGCATATAGCAAGTGTGTTGCTTCATCCTCTGGTGGCAGGTGTATAATATTGTCCGGGTGTGTTATTTGAAGGTGGGCGTGTGAACTTGTTTTGTTTATTACAATGTGATATATATATACATATATACATACATACATATATATATATATACATATACATATACATATATATATACATACATATATATATACATATTATATAATTATATATCTTAAATATGCTCTATGTATATGTACAGACATGTACAGACATGATATCGAAACATATGAATTATGAAAAACCCGGATCAGAGCTGCTGGCCTCGGCACCTGATCAGGAATTTCATGGAGCTTTGACCAGCAAATATGGAGGTTTATCCAACAAAACATGGAGCTAAAAAAGTTAAGCAACAAAGATCCAGGTGAAACCAACCAACCAACCAAAAAAAGAATGTTTTGTGAAATGGGAATGTACTGGAATATGCCAGCAATATGGAGATTTGACCAGTCGTTCAACATGGGAATGTCATCCACAAAAATCCATGAGGCTCTGGGGCGCCTTTTATGAATCGATCCCCATTAGACCAGGGCTTTGGGTGTGCAAAATCACGAATGGGGGGAAGAACCTATGACAAATTGATGTGGTTTTTGTTCGCTAAGCCCAAGAAAAACTCATGCTACCCATCGAGTAATTGCTTGAGTCCCTTGGATGATCTTGCCTGATATCTAAGGCCTTTCACGCCTGAACTGCAACAGGGGATAACAAGGCTGATGCTCATGGTGATGTTCTAAAATGAAGCTGAGTTCCCCTCCCCACCTGCACCATGCCGCCTCGGCTTCCGAAATTCAGTGACTGGGTCACCATTTTGAACGGATCTGCGGATTCGTTCACAGTTGTACGTGCATTCAACATGTTGCACATTGTCGTCATGGTCTCCAAGGATGGCACTCTGTGAGTTCATACATCCTGCACAAGCACAACCGGAAAGGCTGACTGGCCATGCAAGCTATCACAGGTGTGCGGAAAATGCAACCAATTTCCGTGTTTTTTTTCTGTGTATACTTGGGTACAGTCAGAACATTATTCTGCAATGGCTTCTTGTTTGGATTTGACGACTTGTAAAACCGATCTCAGGCTGTCGATAAGGATACAAAAGGCGTGCCCAAACTCAGGAAACAACATGAAACGACCCACTGTTTCTTCGTGGTTGTTCCACGTTGTTTCCAGGTTCTTCGATGTGTTTTCCCCATCTTGCTTCGCCTGGTGAGGTGGTTCCACAACACCCAGTTTTGCTCCTGGGACTGACATTGGTTGGGATGGGTCAAAAATGCGATGCCAATATACAAATTCTTGGTCATTGTTCATATTCAACTATCAATTTCTATCATTTTCATTCATTTTCTATCCAACATGTTGACATATGTTGACATATGTTGACATATGTTGACATATGTTGACAATGTTTTGGCGTTGAGAAGTTTGATTCATACCGACTAAAAACTCGCCGTTCTGGTCTGAGAATTCCATGTCTCGGGGGCTCGAGGGACAAAAATCTGACCGTTCAGCTCCTGTCATGGCAGGAACGACGGGCATGAAACGAAGTCTGGCCTTGCCTTAGTTGATGTGTAAGGGGATATAGAAATCCCTATTGCATGGATTGATGACCATCCCCCAATATGGGCATTCCCAAGTTTTGACCATGGCACATATGAAGATTATGAAGGTTGCTCAGTGCTGCGGTTTTCCAAGCTTGTTTGCCGAGCCAAAGCAGCTGCCAATGAAATGCGGCGTTTGGCTGTTCTGTGCAGCTTCAGGATTCGAGGCCGAATTCGTCTCTGTGCTTCACTGGAACCCGAATCAGGAGCGGTTTGGCGGTTTCTTCCCAACATGACAGTCATGTGCCAAAGAGTTCCAACAGAGGCGACCACAGATCAATTCTCTAACAAACAGGCCTCTTACCCATGAACAAAAACAAGGAACAAGAATTAAATAGAATTAATTACATATGTCCAAAGTGAACCAAAAAAGGATTCGGCTCCTTGCTACTAGACAGCTGTCAGATCTGCGCAGGGCATCGTTTTTTTTTCGGACGCCCCATGGGTCCACGAGTCGGACGAGTCGCTCCCTTGAGGAGCCATAAATTGGGTGGGGTTAACACCCAGCACCCATCTTTTAAAAAAAAATGTCACATGAAACTGTACAACCTCCTACTGATGGAATGTCACAAGCTCAAAATCACTGCTTCCAAAGGAGTTCTCTTCTGATTGTGCATGGAAAGAGCTGAAAGTTTGAGCAGTCGAAGAGCAAGTTTGTCTCCATCTCATTCTTCGGAAATGCCACAAGCCCGGCAGATCTTTTCCATGTTCGCACTTGGGCAACACTAACCCACCCTGCTAGATAAACTCCCTCTTTCATATCAGCTCTTCAATAATCAGCCAATGTGATTCAAGTCCGTGCCTCCAGCTAGTTTTAATTGGGGCACATTTTATGTGGTTATCATGTGTTTGCTAGCCAAAACATCCAACCATCTATCTATCTATATTATATATATATATAACCATATACTTTATATAATATTGTACCAGATGATATTCGTCTTCGGTTAGCAGCCATCAACGATTGCCTTATTGGTCGATCTTTCGAACTTCGCATTTCCAGCCCAAGGCCATTGGGTCCAAGCCTAAAGGCCTTATGTCAAAAGCTGGTGTGTCATACACTGACTGCTGAGATCAGAGATGCAAATTCCTTGAGTTGGATTGAATACAGTTCAGTCCTCACAAAAAGATACAGTAACAAAAGAACGTCTAACACCGAAGTCTTGATGACAGGGGTTGCTGGCATGTGAGTGTGAGGAAAGCTGCCGAAAAACCGAGGGAACTGTTGCGGTTCCAAATGGAGCATCAAATCGTGGATGCAGAGTATACAATTGGCCGCTTCTGCTTCCGTTTGGGGGTATCATTGCATTGTGACACCTGCAAATCCTAGAGGAAGAAGCTTTAAACTCAAGATCACAGCCGCCTCCTCTCTGTTCGACACACGTTGTCTATTGATCAGGGGCCACCCTTCAATTCTGCTTTGCGTAGAAAAATACTTTTGAGCTGATTCGAGGCTTCTCAGGGTCCCCTGAAAAATGAATCTGTTCGACACATATAATGTGCCAAATCTGTGACATATGCAGCTTGCATCTCCACTTCAATGAAATGCTCATGTCAAGGCTGTGGCTTGTTTCACCCTGGCCCTGGTACCCCGCTTTCTACCCTCCCCCAAAAGACAAACGGAATAGGTTAATGTAATCCTGTGTGATGATGTAGAGATGCTCACTTGGCGCAGTCGAGGATGACCCTGTTTTGACCTACTGTCTACTAAGTCTGCTTTAAATGCACTAACATCGACTAATACTATGGACTAGCACTTGGTAAGTCGTACATTGAGGCCGAGCTGCACTGAACAATGCTGAATGAATAAAATCAGCGAGGAACAGTCCCAGACACGACGGTTCTGCTCACACGGTCAGCACTGGAGCCCTTCGGCCAAACGGTTGACCCTGTCATTCCTGGCATGTCTGTGTAGGTGTCTGAAACTGTTCAAACAGCAAAAAAATTGAAATATTGTGCGACAATTGCTTTGTAACCCTGCTTTCCCTTCTCCCCTCTTAAAAGGTTTCACAAAAATACAAAACAAACAGTGGCGTGCGACCCTCTGTGATAGTCATCTGCATTTGTTTAACGTGATATGTTGTCTGCTGGACCTCCCTTGATCGTGTGTCGTTCTTTTGAAATTGTTCACCGGGTGCGGGTGGACCCTCAACATGGTGGTGGCTTTAGCTCTCACAACAAATGATTGTTGCAAACTGGGCCTATTCATGGAAACAAGATATCAATCATGGAGATGAATTGAACATATTCATGACGTGTCCAAAGTGTGTCATGCAGGACTCACACATGAAGGGGATGAACTCCACTTGGGCAGAGATCCTGAAAATCTCGTGTGCGCTCTCGAAGAAACAACTAAACTGTTACATTATGGTTACATTATGGCATATGGCATGGCCATGCATGGCCCACATATGTGTGCTTGGCGCGTGGCAATGCCCTGTAGGGCATGCGTCGTCTGGGTGTCCCAAAGACGCGCCAACGTCCAGACATCACTTTAAGCGACGCTGGATTCCGTTGGAGCACCAGGCTGAGCACCAGTAGACTTCGCAAAAATCCCTTTGTACATTCAAATGATTCAAGAATCCAACACTCCAAGCGTTCTTTCAAGAGTCTTACGATCGGTCAGTTCTGTGAGGCACGGGGTCGCGGCCAGCGTCTCCAGCTTTGTACAGACCTAACACTCGTGAAGCACAAAGTTTAGGTATTGACACAAACAGGCTATGGAAGAGAAAACTGCAGTGTGGTTTGCAAGTGCAAAAATTATTGAATCCCAAATAGTCACTTGAGGCCCAAGGGGAGGGTGAACAAAAGCTCAGGTTCACATGAGCCTGGAAACATGATGGGATTTTGATGGGATTTTGATGGGATTTTGATATGCTGAATACAGATTGCCTAGAGACCTAGCAGGATTTGAGCCCGTGACCATCTGCTTCCAACACCGCTTCAAAATGCCCCGGGAGCTTGGGAGGGGGGAGTGGTTCGGGTAAAAAATCACTGTGTTGGACTCAGACCTGCCCTGAAGCAAGAGTAACTCCAGCTAAACCCGCTAGCTTTCGTCATAACTAGTCTGTGTTTCTGGGTCAAAATCTGGATCCAAAACACTTCCCTTTTTTTCAAGGTGATTTTCTGGCACCTCACCCCAAATAAACTCCAAAGAAGCGCCTCTTGGCTGAAGCAGGAGGTGCTGGCGAAGTGACAGCCATCCTTTCATTTACCTGCCCACGCAATGTTCAAATGATGGTAACCTTTTCATTTGGAAAATAGGTTATACAGTTATACAATGATAATGATGCTAATCATGTTCAAGATTCATTATTAATTATATAATTTACATTTTATTTGTTCAAATGATAAGATTCTGTCCATTAACAATGATTGTTTATCATTTATCATACGCCTAGTCGACGGTCAAAAGCTCAGTCATTGTGCTATGAAACTAGCAGTTTTAACGCATCATTGGTTTGGGTCTGTCTGAAAATGGGGTACCCATGGGTACCCGCTACCCCTATTTGTTTCATGGTTGATCATCATGTTCCCCATGAAAAAAACGCCGTTGAATGGGGAAAAAACCGTGCCCCATTTTCATACAAACCGAAATTTGTCATCAACCTTCCGAGCAGTTCTCCCATTCAGCTTGAACAACGCCTCATGTCCCTCGCTTTCGTGAGATCCCGAAGCGAAAGCTGAAGCTGAGTGAGCCGGAGCCTATGCAATGGAAAATCCACGGAAACTTACCTCTGAACCACCAGCTCATTGCACAGGTAGACCTACTGGACGGTCTGAAGAATGAAGAAACAAGAGCTGGAGATCACAAAACTAATGAAATGTTCATCATAAATGCTGAAGTTCCTCTCGTTTTTCTGGCAAAACAAATAAGTTTTCCGTACTTTCCACATCTCCCGGCACCTCAAAGGCCTCAGCGTCCGAGACTAGGCCCGTGAGAAGGAAACAACTTGTTTTGTCACGGTGTTCATATCTGTTCTCTCCAGGCCGACCCAAATTCAGGCTCACACTTGCTTGATTTCTGAAGCCTCTCTTGACCTCTGCATTCCGGCATTTTGGATAAGTAGAAGGTGATTTACAGCCCCGCTCAGGGGAACACAGATCAAAGTGCCTCGAACCGATGTTGACTTCGTGTTTGCTGATGTTATGTCAAAATCATTCAAATCAAGGATGGATCAAAGCACCGGAAGCAAATCTCATGTAGGAAATTTCATCACTTCACTGCTGGCATCTTCTGTGTCGTCTTGGTGCCCATTTCAGTTGGATGTGGCGAACGATTTGGAATTGGAACTTCATCACCCATTCCACACCAAACGCTTTGCTGTGGCTGCCTCCTGTTGAACAAGAATTCGGGTATGGAGCGCCTTAGATGGCAAGGACTACAGTACTCACTATGCACACAATAATCAATGCTGCCATTTGCTGCGAATGGCCCATCAACCAGGCTGACTTGATGGTTGGTCAAAACCCAGTGTCTCCGCATTTTGTCCCTAACTCAAATCCACGTGATTAGTTGTTCTTGGGTATCCAAAATGCAAACTGACAAGAACACAATTGACACAATTGTCTCTTGCTCATTCTCACTCAATGCTACTGCTGCTCCTAGTGCTACAGCTCTTGCTGCTTGGCAGTTGCTTGGCAGCACAGCCTCCTCTTGATGTTTTTACAAATCGAAAAAGACATGTGTTGTTTCATACGTCCCATTTGGATCCATTTGGCGCGTTTTCTCTCTCTGCGATGTAGCGATTTGCATTTTCCAGGTCTTGAAACCACCTATAGGCACTATGATGTTTTGCGCATATTTCTGCCTGTTTCCGACCTGATTCTGACCTGTCTGACCTGTGTCTGACCTGTGACCCTAATGGCGAAAGTTAATGCTAGGCCTATGGATATTGGTACAAGCAACAGTCGCACTAGCATTCAACCCTCTTCAATCCCGAAACGCCTCTAAAAGATTGAAGTAGCGCTCACCAATACAAGTCATGTACCACGGCATCCTATGAAGCCCCTGGTAGCTCCAATCCTGGTCTTTCCTTCAAGATTCACTGAAACTCTCAGTACATGAAGCCTAGAGAAACAAGTAACAACATGTATGTAAATGAGTGTCGTTCTGAGTATCGTTCCTACTCAAAACGAATTAACATGTTACACCCTTCAAAAGTTAAGGTTGGCCGCCGTTAACTTGAAAAGGCGCCGCCCTTTGATCCCTTTGGCCCCGGGCCCCACAAACGTTGTCACACCAAGGCACATTTTCGTGACCATGTTCGGAGCCTTTGGACGAGACCTGAGCTGCCAGTTGATTCCAGCGGGTCGACCCACGTGGAGCTCTCAGAAAAACTGCTCGTCATGGATCCGGAATACCCATTGAAACGATCCAGAATGGCCGGATGTGCTGGGGTGACCAGAAGCAAATATCGTATGTGAGAGGAAAACTTCTCCCATTTGGATTGCTGGGCAGCCCAGCAATTCTCTTTGAGCTGCATCTAAACCTGAAGTCGCAACCGACGTACATCCACATTCTCCGGTTGGCCAATATCTGAAACTTCAACAGCGCAGTGACCAACATCTGGTGTGAAAAGAGCCGATCTTCAACGGCCATGAATTGATACTTCCTGTGCACTCATATCGACCATTCTTTCAACATGTTATGACCATATACACAGACCAAACAGTAGGGTCGGTGTTCAGCACAACCCTCACTACAAATCATTATAATTCATTATATGCATTTGTTTCCCATTCAACAACCCTGCTTCCAGCGGCCTACAATGCTCTCAAGTTCCATGTCGTAGACAACCTCGCTTGCCTGGTGCTGAGTCGGCGCCAAGGTTCATGCAACTAGCAAGCTGCTGGGTGAAGCCCCGCCTTGGTTTTACCTCTCCGTGCCGCAACTTCTGAGGACCTGGCACCACTGGTCGTGGTTTAGATCAAAACCCACATGCCACTGTACTGTCTATCCAATTAATTGGATGCTAAGAATAACAAAAAAAACATCGCTCTGGCAGGGGATCTCAAAGAATGCGGAGGAAAAAAATTGCGGAAATGAACATTAAGTAAACGGTCAAAGTGTTAGATCTCTATACAGCGGTCTTTGAAAGGAGCTCAAATCTCCCCACAAGGACCCTTTCAATCAAATAGCAAGATCTCTTTGCAAGAACCATTAAAAGAAACACGCAAGATTTCCTTGGAAGCGCCCTTTCAAGGAACTTGCAAGATCTCTTCACAAGGACCCTTCTCAAAAGAGTTCACAAGATCTCTACATCTATACAAGGACCCTTGGAAGAACTCACAAGATCTGTATATAAGGAGACTTGCAAGGAACTTGCAAGATCTCTTGACAAGGACCAAGAGCATTCACAAGATCTATTTACAAGGACCTGTTCAAGGAACTTACAAGATCTCTTTGCAAGAGCCCTTTCAAAAAAAAACACAAGATCTATTTGGAAGGACCTGTTCAAAGAACTTGCAAGATCTCTTTGCAAGAACCCTTTTCAAAAGAATTCACAAGATCTCCACATCGATACAAGGACATTTCCAGGACCTCGCAAAATCTCTTTACAAAGACCTTTTCAATCAAATTGCAAGATCTCTTTACAAGGACTCTTCAAGAGAACTCACAAGATCTCCAAACAAGGACACTCCGAGTTCACAAGCTCTCTGTACAAGGACCCTTTGAAATTTGCAAGATCTTTACAAGGACGGCGCAGAAGAACTCACAGGATCTGTATATATATATACACGGACCCTTGGAAGAAACTTAAGGACCCTTTCAAGGAACTGGCAAAATCTCCATGCAAGGAGCCTTTCTCACAAGAATTCACAAGATCTCTACTTCTATACAAGCCCGCACAAGGCGGGCGGCGGAAGTTTCCACTCGGAAGATGTGTTCATATAGGAGTGCCGGGAAAGTTTTGCGTATAGGAGTTGCGGTAGTGCCTCGAATCTTCCCGGTTCTTCTCAACTCTTTTCACCTCTTCTCAGCTCTTCTCAACTTTTGTCAACTCTTCTAAGCTCTTCTGAACGCTTCTCGCCACTATGCAACTCTTGTCAACTCTTCTCAACTCTTCTCAGTGCTCTTCTCAACTCTTCTCACCTCTCAACTCTTATACGCTCTTCTATATCTTCTGAACTCTTCTCAACTTCTCACACCTCTTCTCACCTCTTTTCACCTTCAAGTCTCAACTCTTGTTGACTCTTTCCCACCTCTTCTCACCTCTCCTCAACGCTCTTCGCAACTCTCTTCTCAATTTTTCTCAACTCTTCTCGCTGCTTCTCTCTGCTTCTCTGCTCTTCTCAACTCTTCTCACCCTCTTTTCACCTCTTCTCAATTCGTCTGACCTTTTTATCGCCGCGTGAGCAGCAAAATGGAAAAGTCACCTTGAGACCTCAGTTCCAGCGCACACGCATTTCGAGCAGGATTCCACGCTGAAGCGACAATACCCGCAACCGTTTTTCCCTGATCACTGACGCGCGCTTACTGGAAAAAAAAACACCATGTTTCTTCGAAATTTCTAACTTCAAAATTTCCTCCATGATGGAGCAAAGCCACCGTGATCTGCCAGCAGTGCCTTGCAGAACGCCAAAGCATCGCAAGACATACCTAAGCAACAATTCACCTGAATGCAGCACTTCCAATGCACAAAGTAGCCCGGCACCTGCAAACTAGCATAGCACAGTATGAATAGCAAGATAGAAAACTCACCTTGAGACCTCCGTTCCACTGCACGCGCGTTTAGAGCAGGTTCCACGCCAAGAGACGACACCCGCAACCGCCGCGCAAGCGAGCCTACTTTTCTCCGATCACTGACATGCGTTTACCTACAAAAACATTACTTTACTTCGAGTGATCCCCACCGTGACATTATTTTGACATAGTTTCCGACATCTCATCTGGAAATATTATATGGCATATATTTTCTGACATTCTATTCTGGCATTCTATGTGACATCTATTCTGACATCCTATCTAGCATCCTTGCTGGCATCTACTTTGACATTTTCTCTGGAATTCTATCTGGCATTCTTTCTGATATTCTATCTGGCATCAATTCTGACATTCTTTCCGGCATCTATTCTGAAATTCTATCTGGCATTCTCTCTGGCATTCTATATCTGACGTTCTATTCAGGCATTTTATCTGCCATCTATTCTGACTTTCTATTCATCTGGTGCTCGTGGTTGATGTCCGGCAGTGCCCACTGAGATCTGAAGCTCGCGGTTCTAGATCTGGAGCTCGCGGTTGAGGTCCGGCAGTGCCCACTGCGATCAGGAGCTCGCAGTTTCAGGAAGGACGAGGAAGAGGAGGAGAAGGAGGAGGAGGAGAAGGAGAAAGTAGCTCTAATAAAATCTAGACCCTCACCTGGCAGGTGGGGAACAAGAGGTTTCGCGCAATTCCTAAGATTCAAAGCTCATCTTGTCCTCTTCTCAACTTCTCTTCTCAACTCCTCTTCTCAGCTTCTCTTCTCAACCTCCCTCTTCTCATCCTCTTGAATCTCTTCAGCCTCTTCTCAACCTCTTCTCAACCGCTTCTCAACGTGACCTCTTCTCAACCTCTCGTCTCAATCTCCCTCTTCTTCTCAACCTCTGTCTTCTTCTCACCTCTTCTCATCCTCTTTCTCACCTCTTCTCTCCTCTGCTCTACTCTACGCTACTCTACTCTACGCTACTCTTCCGTACTCTTGTCTACGTCTACTTCTGCTCTACTCTACGCTGCTCTTCTCTAGTATACTCTGCTCTACTCCTGTTCTACTCTTCTCCACTCTTCTCTACTCTACTCTTCGCTACTCTCCAATGGACTTAAGACTCCTGAGCTACTGCTGATGTGAATGTCCTCTATTCTACTCCTACTCCAATTCCGTTACTCAGCCCACTGGACTTAAGACTTCTGAGCTTCTGCTAATGTGAATGTCCTCTACTAGTCTACCCTTCGCTACTCTTTCTTCTCTACTCAGCCCACTAGACTTGAGACTTCTGAGCTTACTGCTAATGTGAATGTCCTCTACTCTCGGCTTTGCTACTCTACTTTACTCAGCCCGCTGGACTTAAGACTTTTGAGCTGACTTCACTTCACTTCACTTCATCCCTAACTCGGAGTTTCCTGTACGAAACTTCCTTTCACAAGGACTCTTCGAAGGAACGCGCAAGATTTGAACACAAGGACTTCTCAAGGAAACTCACAAGATTTTCTTCAAGGACCCTTCTCTCAGCATGCATACAAGGACCCTTGGAAAGAACTCACATGAGATCTTTGCACTAGGGCTTTGGAGCTCGCAAGATCTCTGTACAAGGGCCCTACAGAAGAACTCACAAGATGTCTAGACACAAACCCTGACAAGGAACTCACAAGATCTCAAGAATCCTGCTCAAAGGAAAAATCACAAGATCTGTACATCTAAACAAGGACCCTTCGAAAGAACTCACAAGATCTCTACACACGGACACTTACAATGAACTTGAAAGATCGCTGTAATCTCTTTACAAGGACCGTTCTCAAAAGAGTTCACAAAATCTCTAGATCGACACAAGGACCCTTCGAGCGAACTCACAAGACCTCTTTACAAGGGCCTTTCAAGGAACTCCCAATTTTTCTTCAGGATCTCCTTGCCGCAACCCTTCGAAAGAACTCACACAGATCTCATCACGATGACCCTTCCCAGCTGGTCTTTTGGATCAAATCCAAGCGCAAATTTCATGTCCCATTCAGATCCCCACCCAGGCCCGCCCCATCAAGCCTAGTTGGATCCTTGAGGCGGTCGAAGCGCTCGGGGGCACTGAAATGGGCTATCCCCAAATCCACTCTTCATCATCATTTTCTCATTGGAATGGCTAATTGCGGGGTAAACGGTAAACCCCATTTTTGGACAAACCCAATGGACTTGTCAAACAATTCTCGTTGCTTTGCTCTACAACTGTCCTCGTGGTATCCTGCTGTGGCAGCCTGCGACCTGCGGTGTCCCTCAGCTTGGCTGACGCTGTGAATGGGCAGCATCTTCACAAAAGAAATGGCTCTGGGACAAAATCAAAGACTTGCGGGACCACAGCTTGGGGTACCCAATTTTTGACCCATACCCCTCTGGCTGCGTGGCTTTTGTGGTGTGTGTGTGTGTGCGTGGGTGTGTGTGTGTGTGCGTGTGCTTGTGCGTGTGTGCGTGCGCGTGTGCTTCTGCTTGTGCTTGTGCTTGTGCGTGTGCGTGTCTGTATGTCAGTCCGTGCGTATCTGTGTCTGCGCACCTGTGCGTATGTCTATATGTCTTTAGGTCTGTATGCACATATGTCTGTATGTCCGTATGTTTGTATGTCTGTATTTATGTATGCACCGACAGACGGACAAACGGACGTGACGGATGGATGGATGGATGGCTGGCTGGTTGGCTGACTGGCTGGCTGGATGGATGGATGGATGATGGACGATGGATGCTACGTGGATGGATGCATGAATGTGTGGGTGTACATGGATGTGTGTATACTTATAGTCATCTGTATATACAATACATAATACATGTACATATTTATATGTCCGTGTTTGCGCATATTTCTGTAGATATGTGTGCGTGTGTACGTGCATTGTTTCGATGTACCCATGCATCTATGCATATATGTACTGTAATGCATCAGTGTACCACAATGTACTGTGTTGGAATGTAATGCAATGCAATTCAATGTAATGCAATGCAACGCAATGAAATGCAATGTCTAAAATGTAACGTATTTACGCATGCTTATTTGCATGTGTGTGTGCGTGCGTGTGTCAAAATCAGCGCACCGTGGTTCCAATGCGGGATTAGCGAAATCTCCGGGTCTTGAAGTCTTCAATTCTGACTCAAAACCCTTTGTTGAATCCATGTATCCTCTCTCGGACATTGCCACATCTGTCCCGAACTCGTTCTGGTATGTTGATCAGAACTTCTCTCGCGGTTGTCTCCCCCCAATGTTGCCCAAGAGTGGCATTAATCAGACTGGCACTCCTGGGCATCCACATCTCATTATGGCCCATTATGGGACCGCCGGAAAGGGGGAATGAATATCAGCACAGATCAGAATGGGATAATTCCAGCATAATCGGTTTCAATTTCTCCCATCCCCAGGATCCCAATGATCCCAATCTAATCCAACGACACGTGACAGGCTCCGTGACGACGTGTCTCACCGATCCGTTCTGGCCGATCCCACAGGGCGATACTGTAAGCAGCTACGAAGATAGTAAAAGGGAAATTCATGGTACTTATCTTAATGGTATAATTGGTAAACATTAAGATTCTCAATACAATTCCACTAATGGTAAAACTGGATAAAACTGGATAAAACTGGTAAGTGTTACATTATGTTTCGTTGCAGACCAGGTATTTTCAGAATAGACAGGGCCCATGATAAGGTACAATAAGGGACAGGGGCTTACCAAAGATCACAAAATGCATGGTTCTTTTGGTACCAGTAGTACCGCACAAGGCGGCGGCGGAAGTTTCAAAGATAGGAGACTATAGGAGGGGTGAGTTGTTGTGATGCATGGATAGCAGAGCAAATCCATTGATGAACCGAAATGTAATTGAGTTATGTTTTTTGGAGTGGTTGCGATGGTTGCAGTGGTCACCTCCCCCACAACTGATGTGGTCTGGCGTATTGTAGTTGTAGTTGCAGGTGTAGTGGAGTTGCAATTGTAGCGTAATTCGTGTAGCGTAGTTGCAGTTGTAATTGTGGTGTGGAGGGCGCAATTAATGTAGAATAATGTAGTGTAGGCATTGTAGCGTTGTGCACTGTGGTGTAGTATGGCATAGCGTAGTCTAGGAATGTAGTGTAAAGTAGTCAGTCTTGTTGGAACTGTAGTTGTGTTGTAGTCTAGTGTAGTGTAGCGCACTGTAGTGTAATGTAGTGTAGTTGTAGTTGTAGCGTAGTGTAGTGTAATTAGTGTAGTGCAGTGTAGCGTTGTGTAATGTAGTTGTAGTTGTAGTGGTAGTTGTAGTGTAATTAGTGTAGTTGTAGCTGTAGCTGTAGCTGTAGTTGTAGTAGTTGTTGCTGTTGTAATTGTAGTTGTAGTTGTAATTGCAATGCAGTTAGTGCCGTGTAATGTAGCGTAGTACATTTGAATCTGTAGTTGTAGTTCTAGTAGTAGCGTAGTAGTGTAGTGTAGTAGTAGTTGCATTGGTAGTTGCAGTTGCAGTTGTAGTTGTCTATCTATCTACCTACCTATCTATCTATCTATATCTATCTATCTATCCATCTATCTATCCATCTATCTATCTATCTGCAAGTTTGAAAACGAAGCTATTCTGCGAGACTTTTTCAATTTTTCAACTTGACAACAAAAACGCAGCAATTCTGTGAGACTTCCTCAGTTTTGAATTTGACTACGTCAAAAACGAAGCAATTCTACGAGACTTCCTTCAAAAATGTGGAAAGTTGAATGCAGTGCTGACGGCCTCGTACCAATGCGTTTTGCGATGTTTCCACTCCACCTGTCTAAAGTACTGCGCCTGCCAGGAAAAAGTGATGCCAGGTCATACGAAGTGCTGCACCTGTCACGCAAAATCATCTTAGCGAACCTGAAGATCTAATGCTCCAAAATGCAACCCCTTCTCAAGAAATCAGCGCCCGGACCTCCTAACTTCTCTGGTGAACATGTCTCTTGTACTGCGCTTGCCACGCGAAATGCATCTTTGCGAAACCTCTTCAAATGCCCCACGTCTACCATCGTTTTTGGACATGCCACAAAACCCTCTTGTTTTGCACACTTTTGGCGGGACAGTCCCTTGCACCTGCCACGCAAAACCACATCCTAACTTCAAAAAGTGGTCCAAGACCGTCAGTTTTTTACACTTTCACTTCCACATGTGCTTGGCGCCACAACGGCGTGCACTTTTTCAACATGTCAACTTCCAAAAGTGCTCCGACACTGCTTTTATCATTTTGACTTCCAAACACGCTTCGCGCCGCAACGGCACGCACTTTTTCCACATCTGAAGTTTCAAAAGTGTTCCGAACCTGGTTTGTTTTTAGCATGTTCACTTCGGAATGTGCTTCGCGCCACAACGCCGTACACTTTTCCAACATCTCAACTTCCAAAAGTGCTCCGACATTGAAGTGCTTTTATCATTTTGACTTCCAAATGTGCTTCCGGCCACAGCGACGTGTACGTTTTCAACATCTCAACTTCCAAAAGTGCTCCGAGACTGAGGTGCTTTTAACATTTTGACTTTGAAATGTGCTTCGCCACAACGGGGTGCAATTTTTCATCTCTCATCTCCTCAGACGGTTCGCACGCGCCGCTTTAGCGAGCCTACTTTTCTACCCTCCGGAGCCACAAAACATTGGAAAAGCACAGTGTTTCGCGACCCTTTCTCTTCTCTCTGATCTTCTTCCTTCTCACTTTCTCTTCTCTGACTCTTCCCACCTCTGCTTTTCCATCTGTCCAAATTGCCGGAAGTTTGACTTCTAAACTTCCTTCGCTAATATTTTAGAGCAATGCCTGTGTACTGGGATTGTTGACTTCATTAGGTGATTGTTAGGCAAAAACTGAGCGCAGCTTGAAAAATCATCAGATGTTTCTGTGTATATGAGTGTGAGAGTGAGAGTGAGAGTGAGAGTGAGAGGGAGAGAGAGAGAGAGAGAGAGACTAGTGCGGATCATTTTACATTCCATGTACATCTCCACGAACCCAACATAACATGAATACATGTAGATACCAGTAGTACCGCACAAGGCGGTGGCGGAAGTTTCAAAAATAGGAAACCCTTAGGAGAGGTTGGTTGTTGTGAATCACGGATGGCAGAGCGAATCCACTGATGGACCGAAAGGTGGTTGGAGTTGTGTTTTTTGGAATGGTTGCAATGGTTGCAGTGGTCACCTCACACACAACTGGTGGATGTGGTGTGGCGTAGTGCAGTTGTAGTTGTCGTGTAGCGGAGTTGTAGTTGTAGTGTAGTGTAATTAGTGTAGTTGTAGCTGTAGCTGTAACGTAGTGTAGCGTAATGTAGTGTAGCAAACGGTTGTGTAGTGTACTGACGTGTTGTGTACTCTAGTGTAGTAAAGTGTAGCGTGGTCTAGTGTAGTGTGTGTGTGAAGTAGTGTAGTTGTAGTTGTAGTGTAGTGTCGTGTGGTTGTAGTTGTGGTGTAGTGTGGTGTGGTGTGGTGTAATGTAATTAGCGTAGTGTTGTGTTGTGTTGTGTTGTGTTCTGTTGTGTTGTGTTGTGTACTGTAGTGTCGTAGCAGCAGCAGCAGCAGCAGCAACAGCAGCAGCAGCAGCAGTAGTCGTGGTGGTGGTAGTAGTAGTAGTAGTTGTTGTTGTTGTTGTTGTTGGTCGTTGTAGTTGCAGTTGCAGTTGCAGTTGTAGTTGTAGTTGTTGTTGTAGTTGTCTATCTATCTATCTATCTGTCTGTCTGTCTATCTGTCTATCTATCTATCTATCTATCTATCTATCTATCTGCAAGCTTGAAAACGAAGCTATTCTGCGTGACTTCCTCAATTTTTGAACTTGACAACATCAAAAACGCAGCAATTCTGCGAGACTTCCTCAAGTTTTGAACTTGACAACGTCAAAAACGAGACAAGTCTGCGAGACTTCCTCATTTTCCGAAGTTCACCACATCAAAAACGAAGCAGTTCTGCGAGACTTCCTTCAAAAATGCAATGTTGAGTGCAGAGCTGATGGCCTCGTACCAATGCGTTTTGCATTTTTTCCACTATGCCAAGTCATACGAAGTGCTGCACCTGTCACGCTAATTATTAGTGAAATTATCTTAGCAAACCTGACGATCTGATGCTCCACCTGACCTCCTAACATCTCTGTTGAACACGTCTCTTGTACTGCGCCTGCCATGCGAAACGCATCTTTGCGGATCCTCTTCAAGTGTCCCACGCCTACCATCGTTTTTGGACATGCCACAAAACCCTCTTGTTTTGCACACTTTTGGCAGGATGCACAGTCCCTTGCGCCTGCCACGCGAAACGACATCTGAACGTCCAAAAGTGGTCCGAGACCGGCAGCTCTTTACACTTTCACTTCCACATGTGCTTGGCGCCACAACGGCGTGTACTTTTTCCAACATGTCAACTTCCAAAAGCGGTCCGACACTGAGGTGTTTTGTACATTTTGACTTCGAAATGTGCTTGGCGCCACAACGGCGTGCATTATTTCAACATCTCAACTTCCAAAAGTGCCCCGAGCATGGTGTGTTTTGTGCGTTTTTACTTCGAAATGTGCTTCGCGCCGCAACGGCGTGCACTTTTCCAACATCTCAACTTCCAAACGTGCTCCGAACCTGGTGTGCTTTGCACATTTTGACTTCAAAATGCGTTTCGTGCCACAACGGGGTGCAATTGTTCATCTCTCATCGCCCCAGACGGTTCGCACGCGCAGCGAGCCTAGTTTTCGACCCTCCGGAGCCACAAATCATTGGAAAACACACAGTGTTCGTATACAAGTCCGCGGGGTATGTTAACTGCGGCTGGGTTTTCATTGTGGTCATCAAAAAGTACGGATGGGTTCGGAACGCCTCCAACTTAAAACGGCAAGTCGCGCACGGAATCTCCAAGTTTAAAAGAAATACGCGGCATTTCTGCTTAGCGCTTTGATATTTTGCTTGCAAACTTTAAGGGGACAGCGCCCTTTACTGACAACCGCCTTTTTATTGTGGATGGAGCTTTCGTTCATTCTTTAATCTAAAGTTGAAAAATAAACCAAGTCGCAAATCAAGTTTGGACCCGAACCGCCGAAGGCCGAATGCAATCATTGTTCCTGCTCTGCTGCCTGCGTTGTTTACACGGAGTGGGGCTGGCTTGGGCAATTCCAAAGCAGTATGAGTTGCCAGCTGTTATTCTGTTCCTGCATGGAGCGCCTCCTCATGGTAAATTTAATGTAATTATTCCCCTTGATCCTCCGAGTGTTCCATTCACAATGTTATGAGGAGAAACGGGAACAGGAAAACCAACAACCTGTTGTGGAGCAGCATGTGGGACTGGCATTTTTGCTTAACATCCCATATTTTCCTACAGTCCTACAGTCTTACGACAGGATTATGACAATTTTAGCCAGCCACACATTGGAAATCCAAAATTACTTATTTATTCGATTTATTAGCATTTTACCTGTCACCAAAAACATCACCAAAATCATCACCAAATTTGCTGAGGTTTCCCAAAGATTCCATTTTGGAGCTTCTGGCAGCCCCAAAGTTTCCCTCAGAGGTTCTTGTAGGGAAAGGCTCCCCAAAGTTTCCATTTTGGGGGGTTCCCGGCCCTCCCCCCCAGAGAGGCGCGGAGGCCACCAAAATGGCCGATTTTTAGCCCATTTTTGAAAAATCCAAAACACGTAAAAAACTTCGAGTTTTTTTCATGTTTTTTTCGTTTTTCTTCTCGTTTTTTTTCATTTGGTTTTCATGTTTTTATGTTTTTTCGTTTTTTTTTCCGATTTGTTTCCTTTTTGGTGATTCCCGGCCCTCCTCCCCCAGAGAAGCGCGGAGGCCACCAAAATTGCCGATTTTTAGCCAATGTTTGAAAAATCCAAAACACGTATAAAACCTCGAGTTTTTTTCGCTGTTTTTTCGTTTTTTCCGTTTTTTTTTCATTTTTTTTCGTTTTTTTTTCGTTTTTGGTGGTTCCCGGCCCTCCTCTTAGCCAATTTTTGAAAAATCTCAAAAACGTAAAAAACCTCGAGTTTTTTTTCGTTTTTTTTTCGTTTTTTTTCGTTTTTTTTTGTTTTTTTTTGTTTTTTTTTTTTTTTTTTTTTTTTTTTTTTTTTTTTTTTTTTTTTTTTTTTTTTTTTTTTTTT
>Ga0126342_10007050_pt1 | contig 20011 bp, 24 predicted proteins | sample Cyp1metagenome_FD_92528 | JGI IMG/M metagenome (GOLD analysis project Ga0126342, IMG submission 92528) | Coral microbial communities from Lord Howe Island, Old Settlement Bay, Australia - Cyphastrea 1 metagenome | ecosystem: Host-associated > Invertebrates > Cnidaria > Coral ... | reverse complement strand
TCAGATATCATCAGATATCATCAGATATCATCAGATATCATCAGATATCATCAGATATCATCAGATATCATCAGATATCATCAGATATCATAATGCAAATAAATCAATAACAAACACTCTCCCAAAATGGCAAGGAATCCCCTCAGTGGATCTGTATCTTTCTTTGACTTGCATCACTGCGTAACCCACCACTGATCCGCAGTCTCGTTGCCGGACTTCAACCCAAGACAGGATTTAAGAATGAAAGTAATTGAAATTAAACATATATGATTATATGATAATTATATGATGAATTCTGATTACAACATCTTACATGCCTCGAAGCATATCAACCCAGCTGTAAAACGGCACTGTTGTTTGTTGAGCCCCACACCTCTGCGTCTGTTGCCAGCATCATTTTGCCCCTGTTGACTTTGGATCTGATGTTGGAATCTAGCGAGATGGCCTGCCAAAAGGGTATCGTGTTCAAAGAAAGGTCAACAGGAATCGGAACATCCGGCTTTTGAAACATGTAAAAAAATGTAAGGTAAAGAAAGTAGAGAATGTAAAGAACATATCCTTTCTAGAGGTACATCAGCGATCGTGATGCCCTGCCGGTACAATATATATATGTTGATATATTATATATACAGGATTCTATAGATATATTATAATTATATACACATACACACATGTTCATATTTGTTCATAAGTGCAGCCACACAGCAAAAATTCAAAGCTTGTTTGGTGATTCCGCACCAGCAAGATGGACAACACCACCACGACGCTCACTGCGACCCTTCTCCGGCCAAAGGCCATGAGATGTTTGGGTCATGGCACGTCACATCGCGTCACATCTTATCACATACTACAAAGCCATGTCTATACTACAAGATACTACAAGTATATGTGTCACCATGTCTATGGTGGAGTCTAAGTTTTTTTTTTGGTTGGTCACTCAAACATGTCTTTGAATGTCGCAATGCCGCAATGCCTGTCTAGATGAGCTAAAGCTTGTACACTGCCCATCGGTACATCCTTCTGTGCTCTACCTCTTTGTTTGTACCACAAGGTCTCTTCCCTCGCTCATAGTAGGGTCTTTTTGCTGTGCAAATCTCTGCTTACCTAAGCCATTTCCTGTCATGAGCCAAAATCTGCCAGGGTGTGTGACCATCTTGAAATAAAATGAAACACGTGAAACACTTTTGATCACTGCCGTCCCAAGTGAATCCTGGATGGCTGTCACATCTACCCTCGTCTCACCGCCACCGCCCTGGGGCCACCCCAGTGCAGCCAAGAAACTGTGAAACCACGTGGCCCAGGGGGGAGTAGTACTGGCAAATGTGGTTTCTGAAATTGATTGAAATTGACGTAACTTCACCTCCTGCCATAGTTCCAGCAAAATCCCATGATATTGATGCAATTCAGGATTTTTCACAGTTGTAGAATTCAGGAACATCCGATGGCAAAATCACACATCTGCAGATGAAAAAATCTGAAGTCAGACTGAGTGAGACTCACCAGGAAATCTCTGAAGCCGTTGTTGGTCATCCACATGTTTCGCCTCGTCCCACATCGTCCCACTGCTTCCACCACGAAAAAGAGAAATGTGACGGGAGAGCAACTTGGAGAACTTGACAAAATAAAAAGATTGTGTGTACCTTCATTAGCATTCATTTAATATACATATATTATAATTAATATATGTATATACATTTATGTGTATATATATATTATATTATATTATATTATATTATATTATATTATATTAATTTACTTATTTATTTATTTATTTAGACAAGGTGTTTGAAGATCATTTGTAGTCAAATCCTTTCAGCTCCAACATCTTGAAAAATGAGTTTCACTACATAGACCATCATAGACCATCCTGAGGATTGGGGTCTAGGCTGGATGTAGTCGTACATTCCGCTCATGCGGCCAACCAAGGACCTCAAGATCATGTTGTTTCCCACTGCATACTGATACTGCCAAAAGTGTTCACTTAGCTGCCAAGTTGCAAATTACAATCTTGTCAAACTAGCCCTACAATCTGTACATCTATGTAAATCCATGTAAATGCCGAATCCCAATGAAATGCCATTTGCGACACACGGTTTGGTCCCCGACCAAAGGTGAGGCTTCTCAATTTGATCCTCGGTGACCTTCTGAAGGTATTCCACCCAGGCCTACACGAGAGCCGTATTGAAACTGGCTCCCCCCAAAGGCCCCAAAGGTGGTTTCTAGCAGAATGACATGTTTGTCATCTCTGTGCCTATCCGTCCTACCCGGTAGCATCTCATCATGGTTTACTCATCCGAACACTTGGACAATCTTCGACACTGGGAACATTTCAGTGTGCTTTCTCTGTATCACCCTCAGCTCATCTCCATCTCCGGCCATTCCCTATTTACCACATGATCTTCCCACCTTCATGCCACCTTTGATCATGATGACACCATCTTCCTGGCGCTTTCAGCGTCGCATGGCGTCGCCGTGTCGCTGGGAATGGAACCGCTCCGCCCGCCTCAAACTGCTTGATCTGCTCCTCCGTCAACTTCAGCACTTGAGGGGCCTCGCATCGAAAACTCGTCTCACTCAATCCTTTGCCCCGGTGCGAAATCTCTGAAATAAGGGTTTTACTATGGGTAAACTATGGTAAACTACATTATCTCATAAGGTCATAACTGTCATAACAGTAAGAATAGATCTAGCTCACAAAAAATTATCCCCTGCTGCGAGGCGTGTTTCATCTTCCAAATAAAACCCATCAGCTATGAATGTCACAAGTTACCACAAGTTGCCCAATGCGTTGGGTCATGGGTGTCCATCCCCATCCCCTCCCCGTTGCTGATCCACTCTGAGATCATGGCCTGTCCGGCTGTCACGCCTGCTGGCAAAGCCACTTCGGGCTCCTGTTGGGTACAGCATGGCACAGTGTTAATGGCCCTGGAGCCGGAATTCTCAGTTTCAAAACCTCAGGGTCCAACAAAAACGAATAGGCTGTTAGGCTGTTGGATGTTGCCAGCTTTTTGAGGTCGAGGACAGGATCTCTGGTGCCACGCTAAAGAATCAGCTGCCGCATCAAAAGGACTCGACCGCTTGAGAGATTGATAGAAATGGTGTGATTTCTTGATGCAGCACACGGCAGCACAGGCAAGTGGTGTGCCAGGAAAACCCTCGAGGCCTTTGGCCCAGTGAGGGGAACGCCACACGTTGCCTGAAACGATCTGACACCTTGAAAACAAAGCGCAAACGAAGCCTAAACGAAGCGTGTGAACGATTTGGAGCACAGCCCTGAGGCTGATATTATTTCTTGCACCAAGCAACCTCAAATAAAATCAACATGACTAACATGACTTTCAAACCCACTAGTCACAGTGTAGTCTCAATGCTTTTCCCTTGCAGAATGCATTTTGTGGTATCACATGGTCTTACAGAAACATGGTAAGACCGTAAGAAAGGTTAAGATATGCGAACACGGGTATTTGTATGTATTTGTAAGGTCTGGTGCATAGCACCAGCACGGCACATGGCACCCATGGCACCGGCAGCATCAGCCGCCATATCTCGAGCTGCGGCTCAGGTTGGTACGTTGCGACATAGAGGAGCTCGGAGCTCCTTGCTCGAAACGCCGCTGAGTGGTCGACTTCGAAATAGCGAAGAGCACCATGTGATTGGGGATGTCACCGTTGAGATTATTGTATGGTCAATCTGTTTGATATTGGTACTGCAACATCATTGTCACTCATTACTCCATCTTTACAATCTTTACAAACAGTTAAGATTTCTGATTTAGATAAACGATATCAGTAGTAGATTATAATATGATAGGATACCCTTGTTATTGTACATCACCGATGTTACCCAACTGTCATTTCTCCCTATGAAACGACGGCAGAACGACCATGCCCAGCTTCGAAGGTCGTCCAGGTCTTGTTCCAGCTTCTCCTGGGACTGTCGCGATGACCGCGATGACCGCGATGATCCGCCATGGCGGGTGGTGGTTAACATAAACTTCAATAAACTTATAACTGTTAAGCTTACATCAATAAAGGTTAAGACTGTTAAGATTAACCCCAAAACTGATGGACATCAGGAAAAATCCTCTGTCGACTCCATTTTTTCCATTGAAATGTGAACGGTTTTGGGTGCTCTACGGTTTTGGCCGCTAAAAACGATCCACTTGCCGTCACGTGCCATATCGTGCCATGACTTGGTGGCCATTCACCATGAATTTCGTGAGATCCGTCCTTGGTAGCGAGTAACACCGCGCGTTGCCGCTGCACCGCTGCAATTTGGTCGGCCAACATATCCACCTGCTCTTCCAATCTGCCCACACGCTCCTTCAAAAAGCTGTTCTCCACCCTGGCAGAGCTCCCGAAATTCGAGCTGGCGACTCTGCAGAAAAGTCTGAGTTTCTCAAGTAAGAATGTGTTTTTGAAACAATTTATATATTAAATATCTAATTATTAGATTTATGTATGACTGATTTATCTATTTGTTTGTTTATTTACAATATTTAATTATATTTGTTGCATCCAAATGAATGCCCTTGCCAAAACTGTTCTCTGGGGTGTCTGCGCTATTCTGAAAAAGACTCAATATCTCCAGACCTCTACAGTTGATTGTAAGATTTGTAAGCCCATCATTCTGATCTTGGAAAGAATATGCTGCATGACTTCCTTCTCAAGGAATGTCAAGACACAAAATTTTTTCAGATCCTAAGATCCCCATCGGCCCATCCAGAAATCTCGGGGCTTTGCCTTGATTGAGGTTTCGTAGCCTGCGGGAAACAACCACTTGGACCCTCACAGCTGATGGGTTTGATTCATGCTTTGAGCCTATGATACCTATGACGCCAGGATCAAATGGGGCGTAGGGAACATGGCCAAGACTATTCAAAGGATGGAAACGGGGCATCATCCTGACTCACCAGCTACAGATTGTCCACTCCCTCTGGCCTATGTGTTGGCATGGCCAATCTTCACTTTGTGACAGAAATGAAATCCCTTTCTGAAAGAAAACAGGTTGAACATGGTTGAACCGCCCCGGTTCTGGCCTGAGCTTCTGGCTCTGGCTTCTTCCCCAAGGGAAAGGAGAACACAGAGTTCAGCTTCAGCTCCAAAATGGTCAACATGCACGCTTGACTATGACGCCCAAACTCCTGCAAACCTCAGGTGCATTCAGGTATCATGGTTGACCTTCGCTGTTGACCTTGACAAACACGGGGAGACCCTTGAGACCCTGTGGTTTCAAAATGGTTCAAACTATCCAAAAAATGTTAGTCATTTGTGTTGAATCATTTGAGATATTAAAAAAAAAAACGTCGTCGTCGCCGTCGTCGTCATCATCATCATCATCGATACACATATACATATGCACTATATACGCTGTATACAATGTATGGTATACTAAGTTCTCAAAACATGTCTACCAACAAGTTGCTGGTTGCATAGGTCGCACCCCCCATTTTGTAAAAATGGCTCATCAATGGCCGACGGCCGACCTGACGAATTCCAGCCCAAGTGCGGCTGGACTCTGAAGCACTCTTCAAGATCCTCGGGGCAACGTGGTGCTGATGGCTGACAATGGTTCAGCTCAGCTCCCCGCTTCATCCCGCTCTATCCCGCTCCTGTCAACGCATGAAGCGTTGCCCTCAGGAAAGTCGCGGAGCCTTTGTCGCAACGTGGCAATCTCTCGCGTGAAGGTGGTGTTTTTCCTGGCGATCTTGTCCAGGATGGCCTGGCAGTGCCACATTCGCAAATCATTGGTGGGAAAAATATGGAAAGATTTGCCAAATTTCCCGCATGGTTCCCACATGGTTCCCACATGGACGCCTTCTTCTCTGATTTCTGAATTCTTAGCCTTCATTGCGCTTGCCAAGGCGCTTGCATTCAGGGAGTTGGAGTTTCCAAGAATTTCAGTCCCATCATTGCTTAGAATGGCTTAGGCTTGGCAATCCCAAAGCTCATGGTTCAGCAAGTTGCAAAAGCCACCACACAAGCTCCGTACCGCGGTCAATATCAACAAAGTGACCCTTCCTACAGTTCCTACAAGCCGCAGTCGTACTTCTGCGCACAAGGGCCAAGTGCAAGCAGCTTGTGCCAGCTACTTGTCAATTTTTCCATCAAAGTTACCCTGACGCAAAATCATGTCACGTCAAAATAGCAATCTGCTGGCTAATCTTGACCGCCTGAAGTGCTCAAACTGCACACGTGATTGAGCCAAGCAACTCTGCTAAATCGCTACTCAGAAGTCCTGCACAAGAGGCGCCACTAAGTCCCAGTATCTGCTGTTCATAACCCTTGCACGTGTCAATCAATTCAATGCGCTTCTGTTTTGCCCTGAAATTGCAAAATCCATTCAACATAGACTTGATGCATCTTGATGCTATTAAATCAATCATGTTTAAATTTACCATAATTTAGCCATGTGTAAGCAAAAAGCTGTTCGGATCCATCAGTCCTTTGGAGTGTTCGAGTAGCAAAGTCTTGGACCTCTCCAGTTCCGAGTCTAACCTCTCCAGAAGATGCATGCGTACCTGCACCAACAAGGCCACCAAGGTCGAAACTGTCATCGACATCCAGCAAGGAATAAATCAGGAATTATCAGAGAGGTTGCGAGATTCATTTCAATAAATGTTCCCAAATGCATCCAAAGTAGGTATAAGATGGTATAAATGAATATAACTGATTGTATTTGACTGATTATTGATCATGTTGATATATGATCATATTGCTCACAGCAATGGTTGACTTTTGCCAAACGACATTTCTACCATTGTTTCCGAACGGGTCGGAGCACCAAGGTGTCGGCATCAAGTTGCAAAGTCTCGAAGATCATCTCCAGGATATTCACTGCAGACCTGAAGCGACTGGGGGACTCGGCATCCGCCACGGCATCCGCCAAGGTTTCCGCCGGGTAAACCAACAGGATCCAAGCGGTTTCATACCTTTCACATGAAAGCCTCCACTATCCTCCACTACATCCCACCCCATATTATATTGACTGCACAAACACTGGATTCATCCATGCTCTGCGGCGTTTGGATGTGGGTTGAAAGAAACATGTACCCTCTGGTAATTTAACATAGCTATTGAAAATGGTCATTTATAGTGGATTTTCCCAGTTTACCAGAGGGTACCAATCTCCCCAGGGATCGCCAAATCCAAGTGGCTCTCTATGCACCTTGCTGACTTCAGCAATCGCCTGTGCACGAGAGATCTGCTCGCCCGTCAAGGTATCCTTGAAACCCGCGGTGGAACTCCACTTGTTGCAGCCCTTGGTTCCACTGTTTCCTGAAGGCACTAGAGTCAGGACCATCTGGAGTCACTGGAGGGTGGAGCAGCTGTCCCTGTGTCCAATCGCAAACTTCATGGTTTCATCATGTTTCATCCAATTCAAACATCACAGAAATATGTAAAAACTATTAAAAACTCACAGACACGACAGTGTTCTGGTGCGTCTCTTGGATTATTTGGATTCGGTGAAGAGGAACATAGAGGAACTTACTAAGATCATCTTTTTGGTCCACTAAAAAAATTGGTCATTTTTGGTCATTTTGGTCAAGCATCCCCATGCCATGGTGGTGGATACCGTGCTGGGCAACGGCTTCTGTTTCACCTTGGCTTTGGGGCTGGGGCTTTGTGCCGGACTCGAAGGAGCTGAGGCAGACGGTTTGGAGTCTTCCTCCACAGCCAGCCTGAAAAATCATCTCCGCAGGGTCCACATCCCACATCAACATGAAATACAGATAATGTACCAGTAGATGATAATTTGGTATATTATTATGGTATATTGTTATGTTATGGTAATATTATCTGGACAATATTATAAATACAGTACATTGAACTCTATAATGGCAATATACATCAATATACCAGATAGATCCAGATAGTGCCCGGCACGCGCCGGGGCGGAAGTTTCGAAAACTGGGAATGGCTGTAGAAAGAAGTAAGCCTATAAGCCTATAAGTGAATTGTTTGTGAGTCGGACAAGAATGCAATAAAGCTTGCAACGAAAGAAAAATGAAATGAAATGAAATGAAATGAGATGAGATGAGATGAAATGATAGGAAGGATGAATGAATGCATGCACGCATGCATGCATGAGTGAATGAAAGACTGAGTGAATGAATGAAAGAAAGAATGAATAAATGAATGAATGACTTTCACCCGTGAAGTCACGCGTTCCCGAACTGTTACTCTTCTCTACTGCTCCCACACGCGAACTGCTCTCGCTAACTATGTGGTGGACATGATGACAAAAGTGCCCCTGGACATCCGTCCGTAACTTGGAAGTCTTCGAACTAAACTTCCTCTGATAAAATATACTCTGGCACGTGTGTAGACATCATGCATGATATCAACATCAAATATCATCAAAAGTAAAAGGATGTTGAACAATTCTCATTCTGTGTACCGGTTTTTTTTAACTTCAACTGTCAAAACCTAAATGAATTGATCCCATTTGATCCCAACATATCCCAGATGACGCACCCATTGATCCGGGCATCCCACCTGGGCTGCGAGGCCTTCGCGCTTTTGGAGGGAACCAGGGCCTCCTTGGCGTCGCTTCCCATGACGCTTTGCGCATCAGAGGACAGCGTGGATGATGCTATGGCATCATAAGCGCTCAGAAATTCACCTGGGGCCATCCAGAACATGACAGAATCAGAGCCATGATGCCGCTGCGGCGACGTTGAATGGATTGTTTTCCAGGAATATTAAGGGACATCATACTGAAACATACTGTTTACACCAATATACACCAATTAATTGTGGAGGTGTCGAGCAAATGTTTCTTTTTATCTTTAAAGCAATTTCTGGGAATGATGACACGATATGACATGCACAGGGAAAAAACTACAACACTGAAAAAGGACATGAAGAAAGATTGCCCAGGGCTGGTTGACATAGAAACAAAATGAAACAAACTCACCAAGATTGGTGAAGTAAAAACCTATGAGAACTTGAGGAAACAAACTCGCCATGACAGCCTGAAAGCGCTGAAGGATCTGAAGGCTGGAACTGCGGTGGCATGGCTGGGTGGTTTGCCAAACCGCAACGATTTGATGCGGCACGACAAGAGCGCGGAATTACATCCTTCGGAAGTGGAGTCTCCAGCGCAAAAATGCTATGTCTCAGCCTCCCCTATCTAGTTTCAAGAATAATTTAGGTGACTCAATTCAATTTGTGAAAACAAGTTTCAATTCGAAATTCTGTCACCCCGCCGATTTGTTTATTGATTCAAAGTCTTTCTGCTCTCCAATACTCTGCCAGCATTTTTGAGTCCCCGAGTTTCGGAGACTCCGCCTTAGCCAAACGGTACTACGCACAACCTGGCATACATGAGCCAACGGCCACAAACCCTGCATACGAGAATCCATGAGAATGCACTTTCAGATCTCTTCAGATTCAACATGTAACATGATTCAACCATATTCAACCCGAACTAGTTGCAATACCAGCGATACTACAGTACTACAAGCAATGCTACGCTGCGTCCTGAGCCTGGCAACGTTGCAAAAAGGCAGAACAGCTTCACTTTGTTCATGACTTGTAATCATTTGTAATCGAGTTTTAAAAGAGTCTGGGATAGACCGGTTCTCATCCTGAAAAGTTCCCAATTCGACCATGCCATCGACAAAAAGTCGCTGGGTTTTCCAAGCCATCCATTCTCTTTCCTGACCAGCTGCGTCCTGAACGCCGATGTTTAGATTTGCCAGATTCAGTGCCTAAGGCATCGCTTCAACTTTTCAAATGCGGAAGTCGGATGGGATAATGGGGGGTACGGGGGTACCATGGGATACCCGATTTTGTGGCCATGACGACATGAATCAATTATATTCAATTATGGAAGTGGAGAATACATAGAATACATTGACCATAAACGTACCAGGATTTACCAGGATATCCCAACAGCCAAGCTCACAACACACTGGGCTCACGGACTCGTCCAGCAATGGACCGGTCCTTGACATTTTTCAGGTTCAGCTGGGATTGAAATGATTGAAGCATGCTGATGATTGAAATAGATTGAAATTAGAACATGAATACACAGAAATACACAGACTGGTCCTGTACTTGTGTCTGAAATGGAGCAGTCTGAGTACAATTTGGAAAGCAAACTTCATAAACTACAGTACTTGATTCATACACACTTCCTTTCTGACAAATTGTTACCCAACCATGCGCCGCATCCGTCGCCGCTCCGGAAAGGAAAGGCGACGAACACCGTCAATTGCCATGGCCATACCAGCAACTCGGTAATGCAGATGCAAGGGTTAAGGCCAACACTCGGGTTAATGCTGATTAATTGCCATCGAAGGGACTTGTTCCGCAAATCTCTTGAGGATGTTCTGATATACATCATACGATTATACAACGATTGTGAATCTTATCAAAGCTTATCAACACATCTTGATTGAATCGTATCAGTGCATGGCTTTCTACTTTGGCAGCTTTTGCTGCAACAGGATCGAAAGGCACTGCTGTTGCTCGGTGATGCTCGGTGATGCTCGGTGCCCCACATGTCAAAATCATGTCGTTGGTGTTCACCACTTCGTCCACCCTCAGTGCGCAACTTGGATGCCATGCGACGTTCATTTAGTTAATCATTCTTTTATGTGTATCAATCATTGTTCCCAACATTTGTAATATACGTTTGTAATCTAATGGGAGCATGTCAGTTTCCGTCAGTTGGCACAGGAACCTTGCGACATTCATCTGCTTGCAGTTGAGGAACCCCTGGATGAAGCTGAAAGGTTGCTTGTCGTCTGCGAATCCCACTGCATGGCCCGTGACAAGGTATTGCGTTGCCATACCTGGCACTGCTGAGCTGAGCTGAGCTGATCTGGATCTGCTGGATGAACTTTCTTTGAGGTCAGTATTTGGCCAGATTGGATGAATGGTGTTTTAGCCCACTCAATTTCGCATCAGAAAGTGCTGAACTGCAAGTCTCACAGCCTCATGAATTCTATGTTATTCTCATTTACAGATTTGATCTTGAAGAAGTCTTTCCTGTGAGCAAATCCACTCCATGCCATGATATGAGTCTTCCCTGAACGAGGGCTACGGTGCCACGGGTGCTTCCCGGGTGCTTCCCGGGTGCCACCACGGGTGCCACGGAGCTGCGGTGCCTGCAAAGGCCAACATCGCCAGGCGCCCGTTCTGCAGCTCTTTGTACTGTTTCTCTGCCAGCTCTTCCAATGTCATGTCCCAAGTCATCTGGCAGATGCTCAAGAGATGTGTCAGATGTGCGTGGCAGGCTGAAAAACGGCAGATGATGAACCTTCACCCTCCATACGACTTTAGCTTTGTACCAAAACAACTCCAACTGTCTCCAAGTCTGTCTAACTTTGTCCAAATCACAGTACCCAGGAGCTTCCTTCCCGTATCATCTGCTTGATTTGGGTTCCGGATAGGCCAAAAAAACGACTTCAGCTCTAGAAGTTGCATGTCAATGACACAACATTATGTGTTATATACAATATATATATATAATATTTATACATATGAATATATGATAATATATATGATTATGTGACCAAATACTTGTATACCTATGTACATGTGAAATCATGTGAAGTTCCCCATGTTCCCAACCGCCTTCCAACCGCCGGGCATGGGCCCAGCACCAAGGCCCAAATCTCCAGCGATGGCATCCTGTCACACAGCGCTCGTCAAGGGACGCTTTGAAGATATTTGAAAGGTTGCAGTGCGGTCGCGGCGTGTTTCCATCATGTTACAACGTATTTTGCAACATACAGTATTTGAATGTATTTGAACTGCTGGTATCATCTTGTATCTGCTTCTTGCAATTTCACATGTTCTGTTGACATCGTTTGAAATCCACCATTCAATTTCAGCTAGCAAATTCAGCTGTTCCACTTCACAATCAGACGGAACTCTGCAATTTTTCGAATTTTTGTTCAATGGAGAAGGCAACTTAAATCCAGCTGCAAAGCTGAAGTTATGCTAAACATTCAGTGCTTACAACGACAGTCTACCCCCCGTGCAAACATAGGTGCGGTGGAGAAGCGTTCAGCATCACCCTCCGGTTGGAGTTCAAAAACGCTGCTAAACGCCGTCGATCTGAGTCGAGCTCAACCATTCGCTGTGTCACACGGCTTCTTTCGGAGGCGCCTTTGGCCCAGCAGCAGCCAGTGGCGGCCAGCTCAAACCCACTGCTTGGGCTGCTTGAAAGCTTCCATGATCTCTGCTTCTGGGGAGCCCTCCTTTGGCTCATGGGCATAAAGCCAACTGGCATTCTCAGGAAGGGACATCAAAATGCTTTCGATTCGGCCCACGCCGCTGCCCAACATCTTCAAGCCGAAAACGGTACCTCGGTCATAGACAAGGTTGAACTCCACATATCGGCCACGTCGAAGAAGTTGCCACTGCTTCTGTTCTTCTGTGAACTCTTTGTCTCGATTCTTTTCGAGGATGGGCACATATGCTTTTGGAACTGCGTCCAAAGCTTCTTCGGCAAACTTCAAATGTGTCTCGGGATCCTCAGTGTTGAGATCATCAAAAAAGATGCCTCCCAAGCCTCGTGTCTCACCGCGGTGCTTGATCAAGAAGTAGTCATCAGCCCAGCTCTTGAACTTGGGATACCATTCGGGGTTGTACTTGTCGCAGACGTCCTTGTAGGTGCCATGAAAATGCTTCATGTCATCGAGATCAAGATACGAAGGAGTGATATCAGTGCCACCTCCAAACCACCAAGCTCCGGTCTCAGTCTCAAAGTAACGGTAGTTGAAGTGCATGGTGGGGCAAAAGGGGTTCTTGGGATGCATCACTGAGGAAAGGCCACAAGCAAAGAATGGGACCTTTTGACCTGGTTCCAATTTGCCCCCAGCTCGATCTGCACCTCTCTCAGTGGCTGCCTGCAAGGCTTCTTGAGGCATCTGCCCATAGACCACACTAAGATTCACACCAGCCTTCTCGAAGACATTTCCATCGGTCAACACCCGAGCAACGCCACCTCCTCCGGACTCTCGTGTGTATGGCTCTCGGCAAAACTTTGCACCACCATCACAGTCCTTAAGCGTCTTGCGTCTTATGCGTCTTGCAACTCAGGTGACTCAGGTGTGTGATGGTGAAAATTGGTGAAATGATGTGAAATGTGGAGACACTTGGCGTTCAAGGGTCGGCAACTAGCTGAGCTACTGATCACACAAAATGAGCCAAGATCTCACTAGACTGGTGTCTTATCATTCTTCGAATATCCCATGCAAAGATATGCAAAGTACCCAAATCTGTACTCATATTACTCATTACATCGTCATTACATCTCATCACATGTCATCTGATCCGATTATCATATAGTCATAGTGTTTCATAGTGTTTCATAGTGTTTCATGGTGCTTTTATCACAGGAACCACAGGAACCACAGCGCTGCGTGTCCTCGATGGCCTTGCAGATCTTCTCCTGGGCCTCGGCCACCACGGCCTCGAAGCGTCGCCGCATGGAGTCCTCGGGGTCGGAGTCTTTGCACATCGATGTGTACCTCGAAGCATGGCGCGGCCGAATTCCAAAACACAAAACATGTCACTTCCCCAAAGGTCCAACAGATTCCTACAGATTCCTACAGATCCTACAGGTTTTGATCAGATTTGAATTTGAGATACTTGAGAAATGCGAAACAATTGATTTTGTCATGAATTCCAACATGAATTTGTTCGTTTTTGCAGAGCAGCCAGGCCTCATCTGCACACGCTTAGGACCTTTCACCGCGGCTCTGCCTCGCTTGTGCACCGACCAGGAGCATGCTGCGGCCACAGCCAAGCCCAGATGGGCTGTCAAAGTCGACCGCTCACCACGCTGAGAACTTGGTCGAGCTGCAAGCCCTGCGGACCTTGCGGGCACAGGGGCAACTGGAGCAGCTCTGCTCACGGTGCTCACGGTGCCCACGGGCGAAGCGATCAGGGCTGGGACGTCCATCTTTGTCAATTTATTGCCCCCCTTTGTTGTTCAATGGCTGCGGAACATGCAAACGCAAAACACCTGTCACCATGATCTGCGACATGTCATGAACTGTCATGAACTGTCATGAAGCGCCAAGTGCTTCTGCCTCAACATCCATAGCATTCCTTGCTCTGCCTTGCTCTGCACCTCTGCGCGTTTCTTATGTTTGACAGTCCTGGTTGACGAAGAGTCGGTAGCCTCGGAAGGCCTGACGGCTTCGGAGATCTTTGCGATACATTTTGGTGACAAAGCCAACAAACAGCAAAGCAAAAAATTGCTCAGGTTCGGTTCAAAATTTCACTACTCCAAATAGAAATTCTACAACCAGTAACCCAGTGAGTGACCTTCCAAAGATATCCTTTGAAGGGTATGATCATCATAACATATAATATATATATATAATAAATGAAACGTTACAATTATATACGTACATTTATCATGGATAAACATTTGAATGACTGATTACACCGGTTATACCGCTAAGCTGAAGTCCTTCACTGGCCTCTAGCAGAGCCATCATCTGGACCAATTCCCAGGTCGAGGAAGAAATGGCCTCCTCCTTTGGCATCACACCTGGCCATGAAATATGAAGTCCAAAAGATACAAATTGAATCAAACTGATAAAAGAGTAAGATTCGAATTCAGTTACCTATATTGTACGTTGCTGTAATAGTAAAAATCTGATGAAATATGATTTGCCAATAATATGCTGGAATCTCATAAATGTATCAAGCGTCAGTGACTACTGTGATGATTTTGTTGTTAATGTGCGCATTGGCCGATGCAGCCCTTCTCCCTAATTCCCAGCCTGGGAAAGAAGAGTCCACGATGACCTCCGCATGTTGGGTCACTGTGGTTCCAGCTGCGAAATGTAGATCAACGATCAACGATCAACGATCAAACAACATCAAGCCTGTTTCATCTGTTTCAATAGGTAGACCACAGGTGTAGAAGTCCCCAAAGTTGAGAATCCAGAAACCATCGTATCAATTTGAGATCGCAGAAGCATCCTCAGACAGTGCACCTTGAAGACTGCCAGCATGCAAACTCGACCATGCATCAGTTCAGCCTCACGCGAAGCATCGCGGAGCTGCCATGAGTTCAGTCTTCGAATCTCTCAATCCAGAGTCAAATGGATGCTTTCCCCACATGATCGATCATGATCTCTCTTTCAGAATCAGAAACACCATGAAACACCTAGTAACACCTAGTATCACTACTGAAAGTCACTACTGAAAGTCACTACTGAAAGTCACTACTGTTATCAAATACATTCAGATACTATCACTCCTGGCCGCTTGCCCCAGGTGCCCCAGGTGCCCCAGGTGCCCCAGGTGCCCCAGGTGCCCCAGGTGCCCCAGGTGCCCCAGGTGCCCCATGTCCTCGCGATACCACCGCATGGCATTGAACTCCAATCCAAAGTTCTCGAGCACCTGACGCTGGTGATGTTTTTTCTGTATGGTGGATGTTTGTCAGCGCAAAAATCTTCAGAAATCCCCTGGCAAAAAAATGGTGGTTTAGTATGTTTAGTCATTTAGATATAGATTATCCATGATTATCCCCTTGATGTCCAAGCTTCAGGAGGATGGCATGTGGGATGCCATGGGATGCCTCACCGAATCCATGCCTCGTTGATGTATTCATCAGCTCCAAACCTCAGCGCTGCATCCAGCACCGGAGTGGCGGACTGGGATCCACTGGGATCCCGTGCCCGAGAGGGTCGAAGCCAAGGTCTCCAACCATGTGAGGACTAGTGGGGTCATTCCTGGCTGTGACATGCTGTGACATAAAGAAAGCACTATCTATATACAAAAATATAGAGTAATATACAGTATATTATTTGAAATGGCCAGTGTACTGTACACATCTCAAAATTGACAGCTATTGGTTGATGGTCCAACTTTGACCATGCATATGATCTTTTCGAATGTTAGAAAAATTATGTCTGCCGACCCATGGCTGTTCGGATCCTGAGATGTGCAGGCACAGGCATCCAAGGAAGCGCAGTTGACATCATCACCTGGCGTCGGGTAGCGCCTCACCCTGACACACCTTGACACATATCCGGACGTATCCCACAAAAAACCAAAGCTCACGGATGCTCACGGTAAACAAGGCGCAAACAACCAGAAGATGACCATATAACTTTCTGTTTCGATTTTTAGTCTCACCCTTTTCACAAGCGGCCAACCTGGCCCCACTGCAAGTGCTAAGCCACCAGCCTGCTTCTCTTCCTTGCCTGTTGCTAATGCCTCAAAGGACTTGTCACTTCAAAACTTGTGGCATATTTAAGGTAAACAGCCCAATCCCAACATTTGGAGTGGATGGCCCACCTTTCGCAGCACTTGGCGTGGAGCAGCAGCTGCCGCGGCCTGGCTTGGGCTTGGAAAATTGGATGAACATTGGTATGAAACCATATGAAACCATATGAAACCCATTGTTCAAACCCAAACTGGGTATATCAAATTGGTATAGTTTCAGAATCCATCTCAAACTGTTCTTTCTACCCAATCTATCCCAATATATCCCAAAATGATATCAACATGTTGGCCATTGAAGAGGAAACGCACATCAATGGAAACAGATATAATGAAAGATCATGAAAGTGAGCTTCCGCGCTCAAACCTGAGTTTCCAGAGAGTTCAGGAATATCTTGGAACATCGAGACTTCCACCCTGCAGCCAGCGAAGACTGTGCTTCCGGGCTGCTGCAACACACAAACCTGCGGCAAGGGGAAGACTTCCAGCACCTCAGCACCAGCGGTGAAACAAGCTCCAGAATGGTAAATGATATGCAAAATTAGTAAATAATTGAATATATCTGTATTAAATAGTACCTGCTACAATGGATGGATACTGTTCATTGTCCCTTTTTAACAGGAGCTCTCGCAACAGATGGTGGACAATAATTATTGTCCCAGATGAAAACACCCGTTCGGCTACCCGTTCAAGGAAATCAAAATATATATATACATATACATATACATATATATACATATACATATATATATATATATACATACATATATATATATATACACGTGTGCATATATATATATACATATATACATATATGAATATATATATATATATTCATATATATATATATATATATATATCTATATGTATATATGCACATATTTACATATTAATAAATATATATACACTATCATGGTTGTGATGCTCTCCAGGTCGCCATTTCCCTCCGCACCACCTATTTCTCAGCTCGTTGGCAGGAAAGCATATGTTGCTACAGTGGCAGGCACTAAGCATCTTGAAGCTGAAACAAAAACAGTTATCACTCCCACAAATGGGACATTAGTTGCCTATATATTCATATCAAAATCACAAGTCTCAGCATTATAGAACTATATCAGGAAGGTTTGATACTCCCTGTTCTATATATCGCTTACTTGCACTAACTCATGGCATTGCACGTGCTTTGCCTTCTGGCTGCTTTTGCTGCCCCGCAGTGGCTGCAGGCAGGGTGGGGTTGGCACCTGGTGCTTCCCATCAAAGACTCTATAAATACATGCATATATATATATACATTCATGATCTGTTCAACATGCAAAACATGAATCTGGTATTGTAGCATCAGTGCATGTTTCATGATGTATGCATGCATCAAAGAAATTCAAAGAATATACCTATGTGTATATGTTTATATTCCTTCAAGGGGTTCACACATCCAGCACCCCACGGCCCCACGAGCCATGCAAACCAAGCATGTCAGATTCTCTCAGATGCCCATCTCCTGAGCCGCAGCATCTTAACCCCAAACCATTTGGAGGATCACACCCAGCTGGGGCATGCCGGGAAAAGCGAAAAGTGCAGGGTCAGCTAGCTCTGGTAGTGGTGGGCCACCGCCTAGTTCTCATGAAGATGACAACCAGGAGACAGTGAAAGACAGGGTGGGGAATTGGTCAATGGATGGGCTTGCTGATGCTTGGGACAACTGTCACTTAGTCAGGCAAAGGCTCCGTGTGGGTGACAATTTGCTACAGAACTTTGACTCAGAGAAACACGTGGCCACCAATGGCTATGTGGACAAGACGGTTCCATCCTTGAAATTGAACCACTTTGTAATGGCACCAATCCTGAAACTCATGGGAGAAAATGGCAAAACCTTACCAGCCCTGGATAGGGTGCTACATCAGATTGGGGTTCTCTTCGACCGCAGCCAGCTCAACTTGGGTGCCAAGCGTGGAGACAGAATCTATCAGGAAGGATGGGCCATCAGAAGGCTTTGTGGTGTGGCAAAAAAGCAATTGTACCGAACATCGCCCCCAAAGGACAGTCTTATGGAAGGGGCTGGGAACAGTATACTATATATATATATATATCTATATAAGATTATATAGGTATATATTCACACATCTATAGTTGTTTGATTTTGATTTGATTCACCTGGTCATTTGAATGTGTGTATATATAATAATATATATATATATATCTATCTATCTACATATGCGTGCGTGTGCATATTTACATGTACATTTTACACACATATAAGTATAAATATATATATATGTGCTGTTTTTGTAAATGTTTTCAACTTCCTTTTCAAGAACCCATGCCACAGCAGATATTTTCTCTGATTTGTTTTATGTCTGAACTGAAACTTATATATACTGCCACCACCCTGCCACTGCAAGCAGCTGCAGGATCCAGTCCTGCAAGAGCTTCTCAAACACCTTGAGGGCACCCAGGCCTTGGAAACCGCGGCTGCTTGGCGAAGCAACTTCAGAAAACACTGGGGTGCAGATTGGGACAAGAGGGCCCTTTAAGTTGGCTTGACATTTCTATATATACATTCTTTTGGGGTTGGTGCATTGCACTCTTTATATTCCCAAGGGTTGTATACATTCCAGGCACATGGGTAAAGGTAAAGGGCTTTCAATGCGTTGCCATCTAAGATTTTTGAGATATGTTATGTTTGGCAGTTGTTCAAATCAATGTGAGGCTGTTGAAACACATGCTACAGTGCCAACTTCTTCGCCGTCAAGCAGTGGCCCTGTGAATACCTCGCACCTTCCAGCCCTGACAGAAGTTCCCTTACCAGGTCCCAGTGAACCGGTCAAGCTAGCTTTAGCACCCCCTACAGGGGATGAACCCAGCGCAGAGGATCTCGAGAAGGCAGTCAATGAAATCTCTGCTGCCCTGAACTCGCTAGATCTGGTGGGTGCCAGTGCTCCCCAACATGTAGCTGTGGACAACTCCCCTGAAATGCCCAAACCAAATGGTCAATTGACCTTGAAGGATATGCCTGCTGCTGTTTGGTTGCCCCGCTTGGGCAAACGTAAGGAGCCAGCAGCTAGTGTCCCAATGGTGGCAGACCAGAATGGTCTTTTGCGGCCAGTTGCTACCCCCCATTCAATTGCACATGCACCAGTTGAGTCAGGGAGTACATCATCTCTTCTGGAAGTGCCCCAGGAGTTTTGGCCCAAAATCAATGAAAACAAATCATACATGTTGTTTAAACATATACAGGTATATATATAGTATATACATGTATATATTGACTGTATTTTTGCATGGTATATACATATCACAAATGATAAAAGCTGTTCATGATTGACAGTATATACATATAGCTCCCCAATCCCTGGAGGAAAAGCGGGCAAATGTGGTAGTGGACTTGTGCGATGATGACGTGGATTCACACTCAGCCGATGTTGACCTACTGCAGAACCAACTGGAAGGCATCATGATGGAATTGTCTGAGCTACCCAGCCCAACATTAGCCCATGCAGCATTACTTGTCAGGGGGTACAGTGGTCATGAATCTGCACGTATATATAAGGTGTATGTATATATATATATACACATAGATATAGATATACATCTATACATGTTGAAGCATGGTCTAGGCATGGTGCTATTCCACAAATCTGGCTTAAAATAAGGGGTTATTCTTGTTGTGAGCCCTATACTTGTTATATATGGTTTGGATTTCCTTTAGTTGCTTTACATATGGAAGTGTCGCTACCTGATGGAGTTGATGTTGTATTTTTCCTGAAGATCCTCATTTTGACTTAACATACATAATTATATATATA
>Ga0126342_10007049_pt1 | contig 20012 bp, 15 predicted proteins | sample Cyp1metagenome_FD_92528 | JGI IMG/M metagenome (GOLD analysis project Ga0126342, IMG submission 92528) | Coral microbial communities from Lord Howe Island, Old Settlement Bay, Australia - Cyphastrea 1 metagenome | ecosystem: Host-associated > Invertebrates > Cnidaria > Coral ... | reverse complement strand
GCTCCAACCACCTTTCGGTCCATCAGTGGATTCGCTCTGCCATCCGTGATTCACAACAACCAATCTCTCCTATAGGTGTCCTATTTTTGAAACTTCCGCCACCGCCTTGTGCGGTACTACTGGAATATCAGCAAATAGAGGAATCATCAATTAACGGGTGGTGTTTGAAATTTGATGATTCTGATATGAAATTGCAAAAATATAGTAATGAAAAAATCTACCTATTCATTGATCATCATTGTAAAAATGCACTAGAGGTTTGTTACATAATTATGATGATGTTGCATAATTTTGAGACAGCTAGAGGTCAGTACCTCACCAAGTTTTATGATACAAAACATTTTTGTTAGAAGAAACCATCCTCGGTTTTGCATAATCCTTTTAAATAATCTTTGTCGACGATGATACAAAACAATCGAATTATTCCTTTAAAGTCTTACATCAGAAAAAAAAATGAGTCAACTTAGACAGAAAAAAACGGCTAAGTTGACTACAGTAATTTTACTAATGGGGGGTTGTTAAAAATCGGAAGAAATAGGTATTTTACACTGAATTTTTCGTCATTCCTAATCAGGATCTTGCCGATGTTGTCACGTCAAAGCCCAACCCAAAATTCAAGGCTTCCTGGAATTTTAAGACGGTGTTCTTGGGGGGGTTCACCCAAACAATATCAGTGGTGATCGTCATCCCAAATATGGCTGAACATTAAAAATGAGCATCCCAAAATATGGTTGAAATACATGGTGTATGTCATCCCAAATATGTTTGAAACCATCAGAAACTGCTTTTGATTGAGACATACACAAAAAGTATTTCAACGGGGCGACATCGCCGGCGGACAAACCGTTTGACTACATTATGGCTTCTAAAAGTTGGCAATATCTCTATATATATATTTATTTGTTTATACTAATTTCGTAATGTGAAGTATTGGCTACAGATATCTATCTGGGTAAATTATGATATTTCACTAAACTGAAAAGTTTCATTCCAGTTCTCCAAAACTCAGCCATGAGCCCCTCGCCTGCATGGCAAGGTGAGGTTCACAGCAGGTGCGTTGAGCACCTGAACTGTGTTCCGAGGACCTAATTGGGATGGGAAAATGGATTCTTTCCAGATCACTTCTGTCAACTTGGGATATCCCAGGATATTTCGTGATAACTGTCATATGCCGCAGTCATTCGTCTTCGAACTTCATGGATTGTGTATTTTAATGTTCATCCAGGGTTGATCAACCCTGCTTTTTGTAAGGTGCTTCCATCTTACCCTCTGGTAATTTAACATAGCTATTGAAAATGGTCATAGAAATAGTTGATTTTCCCACTAATAATGGTGATTTTCCATAGCTATGTAACAGTTTACCAGAGGGTAATCTGGATGAACTTGATCATGACCTCACGTCGTTTTACGTCACTGGAATGTTTCGGATTCGGAGAATCATAGCTGTTAAAGGCTGGCCGCAAGTTTCAGCTATTTTTGGGTTAGTGAATGATTAGAATTCAGTCAGATGTTTAACGTGGTGAATCTTAGATACCTGGCAAATAAAATCTAAGTCTTAGCTGGTTATAACATGTTATAACGTACGTTTTACCATAGCAAAAGATTCAAAACGTATCGAACCAGTCGCTTGACCCAGACCTCCGCACTTGATCAACAGTCGGGGCTCGACATCCCACAGGGCAGAGCATCATCTCCAACGCGCGCGCTGGGCGCGCCCAGCGTCCATATACTCAAATATCGTAAAATGATGTACCATCTGGTTATTTGTGCCATAGCCACGGAAAATCACCATGCTATTAATAGGTAAACCATCTATTTCTATGGGCCATCTATACCATGGCTATGTTAAATAACCAGAGGGTAAAATGGGTCCACAAAAGCCGCCAACATTGCGAATCTTGAACCAGTCGCCCCAGTCACTGAGTGTTTCTGAGCTTCTGAATTGATCGTCCCAATCTGCGACTCATAATATGTTTTACTTTGTCTAAAGGTGGGGCAACCCAAGATCCCGAGGTTTCTCATCATCTTTCACATGAAGCTGGCAAAAAATGGGGGGCCCTCATTTTTTTTAGACAGTTGCAGTTGTTCCCGTTGATTAGTCCCATGTGATTTTTTTGCCACGGCTGTTGTGCATAAACATGTTTTTTTAAGTCATGTGGTAAAGCCAATGACTTAACATCTCTTTTTATAGGGGGTAGTTCCCAATGGTAAAGCCATTATTTATGGTATACCCCCTATTTTCTAGTAAGGTGGTAAACATCTCTTAACCATCCCCACTGACTCCTCATAAATAGGGGGTATCCTCCATCCCAAATGCAAGTTGTGGCATTGGGTTTACCGTTTACCAGGTGATTCACGTATCCATCTCTGCTCACATGCGAATCTGTGCCTGTTATATATTCCCACGTGTGCCATGGTCAAAAGATGATATATGGGGGATGATCCTCCTCCCATCACTAGGTATTTCTTATGCCATATAAAATACCGATCATTCATGATCTTTCCAAGATATCTAAACAATATGAAACCATCTTCAGCGACCTGGGCAAAAAAAGGGTAAATAAAAAGCCCCATTGTGGGTGGGATGACTCATCCCCTTTCATGGAAAAAAAAGTCCCAACGTTTGACCATGGCAGTTGGAGCTCCCCGACGAGTTCAGAGTTGCTGCAGCTGCAGGTCCGATGGATTTCAAGGTGACTCCAGGCACAAAAAATCTGGTGCTGAACAGACCTTCCTGGATGTCTAAGATGGTGGAGTTGTTTTTGTTGGAGCTGTTTTTTGTCTGCATTTTTGCTGAAGTTTGAATTGATCCCGAGTGATTTTTCGAGACTCAAGATGATAATCTTCCTGGCTGTGCTAAACATTTTCAGGCTCTTGCTGCTGGCTGTGTTTTCAAAGGGCCGGACGAAGCGAGTTATTCCAGGTATAGCGACCCACAATGGGGTACCAACCCGCACAAATTGTAAATATTAAGGATATGTTAATGGTATGTCAAGGTACCCCATTTGTGTGGGATATGGTATGTGAATCTTACAATACCCTTAAACTATTGTAATGGTATGTTAGTGGTATGACAATGGGATTTTCATGGGATTTTAGGATAGGCAAAAATTCACTTTTGGGGTTCATAAGTTTGACCCAAATTCCACAGCCGGAATTTTCTACTAGGCCTGGGAAATGTGAACATCCACAGAAGATGTTGATTTGGCGATATTTTCAATAGTGACCTTACATAAATGACCAGAGGGTAACAAGAATGAAACACTAAAACCAGATCGTGTAAGCTTGACTATATAGTCATCGCACCGGTCAACTGGGCATTGCTCATGTGGTTGGATGTTCATCCCCACCTGGTGAGTTAGGTGAGTTGTAGGCTTTGAATCCTTCTGACCCATCACTGCTCCAAGCACCTGTAGTGTGGGCAAAACAATAATAAACCATCCCCCAGTCATCACCATTTTTATAGGTGGTATGTAGAAACCATTCCCAGTCATGGCTGGTTTATGGCATTGTTTTACCCACATTTATTAATCCCTAAACGCCTTTGCAATTTCTCTCTCCCCATGGCTCTCAGAACTGTTCCTTCTCAAGATGGCCATGTAAGGGCTATCCCTACAAAAAGCCATGGCCCTGGAATCATTATCATAAATCCCCCTGATATACCATCTGGTTATGACTAACAGTTCGCCATGGAAAATCCCCATTTTTAATAGGTAAACGGTCTATTTCTATGGGCCATCTATACCATGGCCATGTTAGTCATAACCAGAGGGTAATACGTGTTGGTGATACAGCTTTTTTTGTCTTCTTTATATCCCGTTCTTTCATGCCATTTCTATGGTTGACAGCACCCGCCGCCCGCCTCAACGGAGGCTTTCTCGCCAGGATTCGGCAAGACAAACGGATGGTTCACCTGCCAGACCGGTTGGATGGAATGGTAGACCCATGAAAAATGAACGAAGTGCCACAGTTGGAAAATGTATTTTTCTTCAACTTGGCTCATCCACTGCGTTCTTCCTAAGATCAGATGTTCAACGCAGTAAGAAGAAGCATTTCTATGCAGGTGTATGTATATTATGTATCATATGTCATATGTGCATTTACAAACATTCTAAATGCATGGACGAAGTCAATGCATCTTCCACGTTGTTTGTTGGCCGGTTCCACGTCGAAGAGTTTCTGTTGGCCGTTTCCCTTTGAGAATCCATGATTCACCACACAAAAGCTGGGATATAGTGTAACTGTGCATAAGACATATGCATGACTATACACATAAGATTGTATGCATATGTTGTATATATATAATTGTATGCAAATATACATAACTGGATGCATATTTCTACAATCAAAAAAAACTGGGATGATGCAATGTTCTTACCCGCTATTTGATTGTAGATATCCCCATTGATATCCATTGATTCCATTCATCACATTTCATGAACCACTCATATGTATTCTTCTGGTACCCCATTTGTTGCCCCGATTCCGCCGCATCGAAGATCTTGTATATCTGGGCTATATTAGCAGATCTACTCACATGCAAACTCTCTGTTATATATATATATACATGTTGATTGTGTTCATATACATATACACATGTACATGTATGTATATACACTAACACTCTCAAAAAAAAATATCAAAACGATTCTACATGTCTAGATATATAATATATATATACAATATACTTACATACAGACATGACATGACATGGCATGGCATGGCATTACCTTACTTTACACTACACTACATTGCATTGCATATGTAACTGAGATATAGCTCCAACTTTAACTATAACTATAACTATAAGTTTAACTTTAACTATAACTATAACTATAACTATAAGTAAGTATAACTATAACTATCATGATAACTAAGAAAATATCGCCCCCGGATCCCGACCTCCAACTTCATCTGCCGCCGCACGCTGCCCGCGTGCACCGCCAGGATGGGCTTCGGCGGCAAGTTGGAGGCGGTGACCACCGTGAACTGCGCAAGGCGAAGCGAAACGGGAAACCGTGCCCGACGGCCTCTGAATGGAAGATGTTAAAAGTTTTTTCATAGAACATAGTAGTAACCATAAATTTAACCTTGATTAGTAATCAATCATAAATAGAAGATGAATAATTTTAGTAACCATTATCATCATAGACACCAGAAGTAGTAACCATAATTGGTCATCAATCATAGTAACCATAAATTTATTATCATGTTTGTAAAAAAATGATATAGAATGATATAAATAGGAATAATATGGAATAATAATGATGATGACTGGCTATCATAATAACAGTAAGGATAATCATACAATGTGGTGCCCCCCAGTTATAAGTTGGTTTCTAAAACCCATTAAACCAGGTACCATAAACCATAGTTATTGGAGTTATTAAACAACTTAGCTATCCAACGGGGGCCCCACTTTGTAAGAATCATCAGCAGCATCCTGCAACCTGCCTCCATATCATCGGCGCCAAACCGCGAACTTCAACCCACGTGACGCCCCAAAAATGCCGGGGCTGAACAGCTCAAGGCTGACCAAACAAAAAAGAATGGAACGTTTCCTCATGAAAAATGGTGAAAAATCACGGTGTTCCCATCCGAAATGATGAAAAATTGTGGTTTTACCACCAAGAACGATGAAAAATTGTGTTTTTACCTATCAATAATTGTGAAAAAAAAACGTGGTTTTACGATCAAAAATGGTGGTTGTGTTGCTAACATTATTTGATATTATTTCGGTAGGTTATAGTTACAATGCGGATATAACTGGGTATGTATTATCGACAATATAGTTTTTGGCTTTGTCCAAAAATAGGCAAACAAAATATGTAGAACCTCGGGACGGATTCAGAACCTTTTTTGCGGCGGCAAAGGTCGCTGTACGACACCAGGAGTTTCGTGTCTGGTGGACCGTGTCCCTAAATGTCCTAAACAACAATCTAGCTTGAAAGTCGCATTGTCATCATCGGATATCGGATATTTATCTCTTTGGCCGTTCGCAACTACGGAGGCTCCCTCCCCCTGTGCGACGGGACGCGGCAGCTACGGAAACGACTTTCTAAGTGGATGGAAACGAATCCTGCAACTTTAGGGCATTGCCTCACAACATCTGGGGTTTCATCAAGTTTCATCCATATCTCGCTGGATGTCTGCAGGATTGGCCATCCCCTAGGACTCGGCTCAGAGTCCCATGGCTCCCCTCATTTTCCCCGTGCCAGCCCTCTCCAGGCAGGCGATGGCACAGCCCCACGGCTCAAACGTCTCTGGTGGTCAGATGTCGTTTGATGTTCTCCCCAGGCGATCTAGACGGCCATCTCCATAGCGATCTTGCCTCGGTTGTGGCTGAAGAATAGCTGAAAACTGGTGAGTCGATCCAAATGGAACTGGGGAGCATTGTGATTTTTGGCGGGATTCCCAGTCCCACGACATTGAGTGTGGCACTTCGGCTTTCACACTGTTGTATGCTTTAACAGTCTTATCGTATGTGTCATCTCTGCCAGTTCCCAACAATCTTGACTCAAGTTGAATCTGCAAGCTTCAAGAATCGTGTGCATATATATATATATATATAACATATACATATACATATACATATACATATACATATACATATACATATACATATCAAGTCAAATCATATCATATGTATACATGTATATATATATTACACCAAAGATTGACCCACCATTTCCTCACCATGTCCCAGCCATCATGCCCTTCTTGGCTCTCCCAGCCATGTGGACTGTAACCCACCAGCTCGAAATCGGAGGCTTGGAAGCCGTCGATCTCCTTCACCTGAAAGAGCTCGGAGCTCGTAGCAAGATGCTATCTTCATTGGATTGGTTTAAGGGAAAATCTACAGGAAACCATGGTTTTTACCATCAAATATAGGGCTTTCCTGTAGATTTTCCCTTAAACCAATTCTATGATATCTCAAAAGAATGAGATTAAGTATGGAATAAAAATAGAATAGTGAAAACATTTAATCTAATATAGATGTCTAATCTAATATATAGAACTAGTGAAAATAAAATTAGATGTCTAATCTAATATAGAATAGTGGAAACATGTCTGAGACATACTTAGATATAAATACTGAAAATAATCAGTAATGAATGGAGAGAGAAAAATTCGTCGAAGTTACACTATATCAGATATACAAATCACGCACCACTGCCAGACCCAGAGATTGAAAGCCAACACAGTGATATAACCAGCCGAACTGGAGTTATGAATTGTGATTTAACCTGCCAAAATGGGAATTTAACTGGGTTCCATGGGAATCGAATGGGATTTCAATATGATATTATGGGATCTGATCTGCATGAAATGACATATACAACAGACAATATATATATATATATAAATGGGTTTGTCCAAGAATTGCGGATTTGCACCTGTAATGAGAAACATGATGATAAACCATGAGATTTTTCAAATTTCCCCATGTTTCGTTGGTGACGGCGATACCTCCAGCCCGCCTCGGGGTTGATCTTCAACACCGGGAAGGGCCTGGGGGTCCTCTCTAACTGCCTCGACCAACAATAATGTGTCCATTGAAATAATCCCAGGGTGGACAAAGGGCTTAAACCCAGAATGTGAAGCTCAAAAACTCCCAAACCAATGCTTCCAAGTTATTCGCGCTGGTCACTTGCAGATGGGATGCAAAATCAACATGGAAGCAAAATACTTTCCCGAAAAATGAAGTTTCGACAAGATTCCTGGTCACATGGGATTTTAATGATGATCAAACAAGGGAGCTTTGGTGGAGTTGTCCGAAAAATGTCAGACACATCCACGTCCAGCACCAGACTCTGGGTCACAGGTCGAGCGCCCAGACGTCTTCAGCGGTTCCACATGGTTCTGATAGACGTGGGTGTTCCCAAGGTTGTGCACCTTAAACCGCCATTCACGGAAACCACAGGTTTTGATCATGCTTAGTATTAGACCAGCCTCTTTTTTGGTTCATAGCGTGTTTTCACTTTTTGCATGTTTTCGCCAGAGAATTCTTTGGGGACATCATAGTTTTGGCTCATACTCATATTGCGACTCTGTGCCAGCATGGTGAAGTGACCCACATGGATCCGCTATGATAGGACTCCCTTTTTGAGAACTATTCTTAAGTTCCCATTGATTCAATTGATGTTTACATATCCATCTATATTCCCATGTTTAGTGAATGTGAGTGATGGTTAAAGCCCGGCACTGCAACAGGGGCAAGCCCCTCCCACTTTGATGTTGATGGGGTGATAAAGATTCCAATCACTAGGGTCGTATCTACTGATCGTGTAATTAGATGGGATGAAACTTTCATGAAATCTGAAAAAGAATCAGGTAGATATCATCGAACTACCATCCTGGAAAAAAACTTCAAGCATTTTGGGGTGGTTAGCAGCAACGAGCAACTCTCCTTGGGCTTCCCAACGAACTCCCCAGGCTTCAACCCGCAGACCTATCCACATCCAGGCTTGGGGCTTTTCAAAGCGTTGTAGTGACCCCCAAAACAGTAAGAGATCATATGGGGGGTTCCTAAAATGGGGGTACCCCCAAATCATCCCTTTTAATAGGATTTTCTATTATGAACCATCCATGTTAGGGTACCTCCATTTTAGGAAACCACCATATAGGTCAAAATACTGGGGATTACTTGTCCATTTTTGGGGGAGGGACCGCAAAGATGGGTGGATGGGATAAATCCAGACAGAATAGCGATATCACAAGCAAATAGGGATGTGACCAGTGCGAAGCATTGATTCGCAACATTTGCTTCAAGTTGGGGCGCTTTCTGAACCGCCGACAATATGTCCTTGATAGACTGATGGTTTGAAAGTGCTGCACAAGAAAAGAAGAAAGGAATAAGTAATGGACCACAAAAGGCCGTACCTTTCAGGCCCCCTTCCTGTGTGCCAGTGACTCCTCAAAATGGCCATAAAAAACTGGAGAAAATTATATTATGTCAATAAAATCAACAAATGAACACTGGAATAGGATGGATATGGGGCTACCTTCTTTTTGAGACAAACCCATCCCCATTCCTCTCCCATTGTCCCACACCTGAGCCATCATGCAGGTCAGCAGAGAATAAGATGCGATGTTGAAGGGCACGCCCAAGCCCATATCACACGAGCGCTGGTACATCAGGCAGGACCTCAAAAGATCAGCCGCTTGGTGGATGACCCGAGCATAGCAATTTTCACTTCAAGGTCTATGAAAGGATTCCTTCATTTGGGGCCTGGATGGACCCCATTGCATGCTCCAAAGGTATGTTTGTTACAGGTTCAAATAATCTTAGATTCTGGTTCAAATGGCTCAAAACTCAGTACCGTGCACGAAAAAAAAAAGTGACACCAGTAGAAATTGAAATGTAAAGACATATTTAACTCAATTTTTCTGTGCGCGCCACAGAACATGACTTTTGTTGAGACCTCCCGACATAAGCCATAATCTAACGTTTTCGTAGACTCAATCAAACTAAGATGGGTTTGCCACCACCCAACTGAGCTTCCTGCAGTTCACCGTTGGCAACATAGAACTGGCAGAACCTGCGGCAAGTTTCTGAGCGCACAAGTGCGACTGTGAAAGAGTACCTTAAAACCATGGGATCCTGGTTGAACATCCCAAAACAGATGATAGTCTGGCACGTTCAACCCAGTCAACCCAGTTTCCAGGGGGTCGTTGGTATTTTCAGCCATGCCCATGATATGAATCGTGTGATTCTTGAGACCCAAGCTCTGCTTAGCTCCATCAAGGCGCTCTCCCTGTGCTATCAAGGATGTCGGCTGAGGAACTGCGTACAGATTTGAGAACCGAAGCTCCTGACCCTGTAATCCACTATGATCCACTCTTGGAAGGTTTGAGGGAAAAAAAAAACATGATTTTCACGAACCAGCCAGCCAGCCACCCCCCCAACGGGCACATGTGACACGGGGGCAACGCCATGAGGTGCAAATCCGCAGGATTCCAGGCTGACAGAAGGATGCGACGATCCTTGATGCTCCGGAGATGCTGGGGATATCATGGTAGCTGGGTACCAACATGCACAATGTCGTGATGCCTCCATTGCAAACAGAGAGCTGCTATGTTTCCCTGGTGAGAGCAGAAAAAGTTGCCTCTGTTCGAAACCCACGTAAAGGAAAAATGCGTAAAAAACAAGTTGATTGAAGCGTAATCCTCCTATCATTATTACTACCATTATTGACTATTACTATCATCATTATTAGTGTAGAAAAAAAAAAACAGCCAATTTGACCCTGAAAAAAATCATCATGGCCATCGGCGTCACTATGTGTCCGGACAGTGGGATCTTCCTTGATCTTCCGGATGCACTCGGCCAGCTGATCCACGCCCTGGCAATTTGGTCTTGTTCAATAAATATACATCCAAGGGTGTGCGCTTAAATATGGTTAAATGTGGTTTCATGGTGTTAAATGTTCTTAAGTGTTGTTACATGTGATTGAATATTGCTAAATGTGGTCAAATAGTGTCGAAAACATGAAGTTTCGCATGTTAAAATGGCCATAGTTTTGGGGTAAATTCTCCTTTTTTGTCTGCCATCAATTTATACAGCCAAGAATAATGGGTCGGTATTTCAGCTAAATTTTGGCAGTCATGAAGTCAAAGAGGGTTTCTCCCATCCCCCGCCTGTCCAGTGTAGTCAGTGTGCATGTCCTGGTACTTCGCCCCAAAGTGGCGCCACCTGAGTCCCCAACGTCAGTCGGACCCAGCCGGGGAATACCCCCTGCAGTGCAGTTGTGGGATCCATGCGATGATCCAGGCTACCTTCTTTTCAGACAAACCCAGGGCGTAGCAAATCGTAGAACTGCACAGTTCTAATAGGTTTTAAAAAAAACTCTATTGAGGCAGTAGAATCCCGTATGGGTATAGCTCAAGATTTGCTACGGATCTTACAAGTTGGATCCATGCAAAAGGCCGTCGGAAAAAGACACAGAAAAAGCCACTTTTTGCGCCACTGTATGTTTATTGGCATTTGATGAGATTGCCAAGAAGAACATCTTCCCAAAAAAATGTGGTTTGACTGAAAACCCTCAGAATGATCATGTTAAGAAAGAAAATGATGATCTACCACTTGATTTTTGGGCACCCTATGTTCAAACAAACCCAAATGCGGTTTTGCTATCTCGACAATCTATATAAAAGGTCCCACGGGTTATCATCATTTTACCGCACTTTACCACATTAGCCACCCCATATACAAAACCTGACTAATTAGATGTAGAGGTAAAATGACCCATTTCCATCCATTTTGCAGCCTTGTGACTATCATTTACCTACATAGGTTGGAGCAGTCCTGCTTTTGTTATATCGTAACTGTCGTAACTCCTCCAGGAAAAACACCAAATCCCTGGAGTTCCGTAGTCAGCGCTCAGGCATTGGCTGGAAGCCGTAGACAGGGCCCAGGTCGCCTTCCTCGCCGAATGGGGTCCATTGGCCCACCCGTTCAGCCCATAGTTGCACCCCCCAGAAATCATGGGAAAAAAAGAAAGGGAATTTACAAATAATCTCATCTCCCATCCATATGAAAGACCCCCTAAATCTATGGTTCCCTTTTGGAATGTGGAAATTCCCAACCAAAAAAAACATGGTTTCGTGGCCGTGTTTAATATGGATGGGAGTTTGACAATTTAATCCTGGGGGGATGAAATTACCATTGATATTTCGCCAAATCCACAGGTCTTTTTAAGGTGAAATCTGGCAACAGATCGGTGTCAGAAACGGCTTAACCCGAATATCCAAATGTAGCTGGTGGTTGCCTTATGGAAGTGTTCCCAAAATGGGAGATGAATGAGAAACCTCCAATGAGAAGTGGTTATACCACCCATTTCTGTAAAATTGGGAATGGTTTATTGCTCGGTTTGCCACATTCTTATATATCTTGAGAGGGGAATGCCGTGGTTGAGAGCATCCACCGTTTTTGGGAATTCGCCTACTTGGCATCAGCAATAACCACTTGCTCACCAGTTGGGGATGCATCAAAACCTATGTTTTTCCCAAATAAATCAGTGGATGCACATCCATAACGACCAGTTATTTTGACGCGAAAATCAAGGTACTGATCGCCTCTTGGCTTTGATCTGTAGCCAAGTGTGAATGAAAATGATGATACACCCCCAAATTCCTTAAAACTGCACATCTATAATCCCTTCCCCCAGTCATATTAAACACCCCCTGGCCACGAAACCATTGTTTTTTTGGTTGGGAATTTCCACATTCCAAAAGGGGACCATAGATTTATGGGGTCTTTCATATGGACGGGCCGATTAGTCATCCCCAAACAAACGCTATCCCATCTGATTTCTCCATCGTTGAAAACGGTTTCTGAAAAAAAAATGGGCTTAGTTCATAAATGTTCATAAATGTTCATAATCTCCAATGACTCAGGTAGTATATCTTCCTACAAGCCACAACGCTACTTTTGTTCATGGCTCCTTTGATGAACCCGTGGATTTATGGCCCAGGGCCTCGCGATGTCCCAAGCCGCGCTTGTCCAGGAATTCGCGAGAGCCGTTGGCTTCCCAAATCCTGGCATCGAAATATTCGAAGAGGCGAGCCACAAAAATATGGAGGATAAACCCTGGAAATATTGATATTGATAGGAATTCTAGGAAATATTGATATCAGGAATTGGAACTGTAGGAAATATTGATATTATCTAATCTGGTTCGTGGTATAACTTACTACACCTCTGAAGAATATGAGTTCGTCAGTTGGGATGATCATTCCCAATATATGGAAAAATAAAAAATGTCCCAAGCCACCAACCAGTAATTGAAATATGGTGATAATACCATCATTAGCTCATTTAATGGTATTTTGCCAATTGATCATATCACCCATGGTACAAATTGAGCGTAATAATACTATCAATGAATTGAAAGTACTCCCAATAGATTCCCCAAATGTTGGATTTACCAAAGAGAAAATATAAGATATCATGGAGAATATGGATCTTTCACCCAGTGACGCAAAAATGTTATAGCATAGTGGGAGATAAATTTACAAAATGTTGTCTATGGGAGGTAACTGTGGAGCGCAGGATCCAACTTATCATCACGGCCCATGGCCCTTTTTGTTGACCAGTTGACCACTAAGTGACCCATGTTCGCTAACCATCAAGGTATCCCAGATTGAAAGACAATGTGCCGTGCCTGTGTCTTTTTCCGGTAAAAACATGATTCACCGTGGATGCCCTTCAAAAAACTGATGGGACAAATGTTCATTCATCAACTTCAAAAATCGCCTAGGGGATGCAAATGAGCATGGTGGATGTATCAATTCGAGATCACATTTTCCCTAAAAAAACTCGGACATCGCCGGACATGGGCAATTCTTCCCCTCATCACTTCCACTTCTTTGGCAATCCACGGGCAACAGCCCCGGGCCTAACACCCTTCTCGGTCAAATGGTTGGCGTTGGTATCACCTTTGATGAACCTGGCAATCCCACGCTGAAAAACAGAAACAGTTCCCATGGTCTGAGGTAAAAAGGTGTGGAATTACCCAACCTGGTTATGACATTCACAGTTCGCCATGGTATAGATGGCCCATAGAAATAGATGGTTTACCTGGGTTTACCTATTAATAGCATGGTGATTTTCCATGGCGAACTGTTAAATAACCAGAGGGTAAACCTGTTCACAATCTTCTCATTTTCTGATTGGACCCGCAAAACCCCCCATCATTGTCTGCTCGTCCACCAATGACTTGGGATGAGATGAAACTGACGCTGAGACTAGTGACGTAAATTCCAGGGATTTTGATCATTCGGCTCATGATAAAGACTTACATTCATAGGGTATATCATGTGGGTTAAACAAGACAGATCTGATGTCTTTATTGCGCAAATCTGCAAAAAACGATTGGTTGTTCCAATTACAGTATTGGTTTCATAATCTTGCACTGCTTGACCGACAACATAGGGTTCGAGGGCAGTCCGAATTATTTTTTTTAAATGAATTCTATGTGTCAAACTCCTGCGGATAGCAATGCCGCCCAAAGCAGCAAAAAGGCGGTGCATGTCATCGACAAGAATCAGTAAGTGACCAATTCTGGCAAAGCACTGTTCAAAACAAAAAAGTTCTGATACGTAAGCTCGTAAAAAGGTAGAATCAGCAGCTTTGACTTTGCAGTGATCAGAGGGCTCAGTTCACCTTAGTACCCTTTTGTTCAATCAAAATATCTGGTAATTCTGGGTCTTCATCCCAAAAAAGTGATGGAAACTATAGCTTTTCACCCATGCCCAGCAAGTTAAATCACCATTTCTGCTGGTTAAATCACCATCTCTGGTGGTTTTTGAGCACCAGAAATGGGGATCCCAATTGATGATTCCCAATCCTCCTCGGATCCACATGTTTTTTTTAATCCAAGGCACCACAGCAATTCTTCCAGCACCCCACGCCAGAAGACGCGCTTGGTCGTCAGTAGTGGGAACGACTTGCCTTAGCAAAGGCGGCAAAGCGTTGTGGCGAAAATCCCAACGTTTTCGGTTTCCAGAACATCATCTGGACATGGGAAAATACCCGGCCTGGCCTGGTAAACAGCCACATAACGAACTGGAAAATCACCATGTTATAGCTCGGTAAATCAACTATTTCTATGGGCCATGTTCAATAGCAAACTGTTAGTTTACCGGAGGGTAATCTGGAACATGTGGGAATTTCAGGAAAATCATCGGGCAAATAGGAAATTCAAACACTCAATCAAAGGATGGGTCAAAAGCCTGTGATGGTCCCATTTCTTCTTGGTGGATTGAAGATCGTGTGTGTCAAAGGTATAGCAACTCCCAAAAAAATGCCTCAAAGTTGGAAAGCTGGAAAATATGGAGGAAACATCATCGAACACTTCCATCCTGGTTTCACACCTTTCGGCATCTTTTTTGGGGCTGTTACATATTAAAGTTACAAAGAACATCAAAGAACTACGATAGTTCACTCATGGTCCCTGGGATTGTCATCCAAGCACGCCTGTGCACTTTAAAAACCGAGGTGGTGAACGCATCGCTCCCTGGTGTCAGTAATTGGAGTGCTTCAAGGAAGCAATTCTTGTCATTAAAAGACTAGGGCTGTCCTGGAAATGTTCCCTTAAAATCCCTGCATACATCATTCTGGGATAATGACTTTGGTGGAAATCGATTGATTTGGCAGCTCCTCCTATCCATTTGGGAACGCTATATCACTACTAAGCTGACAATCTCAGTCAGAGACTGGCCATCATGTTTACAATGTAATTGTAGCTGGGATCATCTAAAGTGTGTGAACTTACCCTCTGGTAAACTAACATAGCTATGGAAAATCACCATTTTTAATGGGAAAACTCACTATAAATGGCCATGTTCAATAGCTATGTTAAATTACCAGAGGGTACCAACCAAAGTGTTTGTGCATTCCTTTCCGAGCTCCCGTCTAGAAATGTCTTGTATTCTGGCCCTTGCCGATTGACTTGCACAGTCTCAACCCATGGTTTCCTGAAAAAATGATATATTAGATAACATCAGCTATACACACATACACCTTCTAGAACACATTTTCCTGTGATGGTCACTGAACCATTCCTGCTCCCGTTTCCCAAACCGCAACAAGCTCCCATTTCGAACTGAGAACGCCACGGAGATTGAAGCGCATGGAATGTCCGAAGATGGAACGAGTTCCGACCTTATCCCCGACCATGGCCAATTGGATCATGATAACCCTGGTTAGCAAGTCCTGGATTCCATCGGTATCCGGTCCCATGAAAAATCAGTGATGACCCAGACCCCATCCCCAAATCGTCCCCGTGACTTCTCGCTGTTCAACTGGGTTTGTATTCAAAAATGTTGGCAAACCCCTAAATCCATGGGTTAATCACCATTCTCCATATTTAAATGGCTATATATTTGGCAAAGTACCCCACTTTCAGTCAAACCCAAATACCCCGCGTTTTGTTCTATATCCCATTCTATCCCCGTGGTAGTGGGTTATAATATTCCCATTCATCGTTGTTTAAATACCAATTATCCCAGGGAAAAAAAAAAAAACATATTGATTGAAATCCAATTCTCCAAGTACCTTTTTCTAAGATCTGCTGCAGAGTTTCCATGTTTTTACGGTGCCTCCGCGAGAATCTGAGCCTTGCGACACCTGTGCGATCTTCCATGTGGACACCTTCATCGATGATGAGTTTGATGGCCTGGCGCCGCGTTGGAGTGGTAGGGCCCACAAGCCATTGCAAATTATACATCTATGATATGATATATATATATATATGTGTACATATATTATATATTATATATATATATACAATGTATATGTATTGTATATATAATGTATGTTAAATATACTATGTACGTATTATGTCCGATATGATAATATATATATATATATACATTTGTTGATTTTTATCATGCTATTTCTATGAGCTGTTCGTCCACAGCCCCATTGAAGCAGCTCAGCTTCAACTCATGTGACTGCTGTGTGATGCCGTGGGCACCTTCAAGTACTGGTACTCCTCGTGCAAGAATTGTCCAGCACCTTCGAACAGAAAGCCACATCAAGGTGACGGTCATGAACTCATCCCCATGAAAATCATCATCTCAATGACTGGTTGGTGGTTGAGCCCTACCCCTCTGAAAAATGATGGAGTGAAAGTCAGTTGGGATGATGACATTCCCAATATATTGGAAAAGAAAATGTTCCAAACCACCAATCAGATGATGTTTGTCGCTCTGGCTGTAGTTTTGGTGCACTAAAATAAAGAAATACTCGGACCAAGTGCAGCACCGCCCGCTGCAGCCAGCGCTGCGGAGGGTTGTTGAACCTGGGCTGATGGGAATTGTTCGGAGCAGTGGTAATTGGTTCAAATGGAAAATGGTTGGAAAGTGAGTTGGATAATAGTTGGTAAATGAATTGCAAATAGATGAAAAATCGTTGATGAGCTGGAAACTGGAAGGCAAACGAATGGCAAATAGTTGGAAAACGAGTGGCAAATGGTTGGCATGGTTCGAAACGGTTACCAAATGAATGGCAAAGTGTTGGGAAATGGTTGGTAAGTGAGCTAGAAACTGGAAGGCAAATCAACGGCAAATGGTCGAGAAAAGGAAGTGGCAAATGATTGCTAAGTCGAAAAGGGTTATATACTAAATGAATGGCAAATAGTTGGAACACAAGTGACAAGTGGTTGGCAAGTGGTTCGCAAATGTCACCAATGACTGTATATTTTTTTGATACCAGCCATTTACCCTCTGGTAAACTAACATAGCTATTGAAATTGACCATAGAAATAGTGGATTTTCCCATTAAAAATGGCCATTTTCCATAGCTACGTAACAAATTACCAGCCATTTACCAAGCAGGGTGAACAGAAACCTAAAAGCACTGGCTGTAACGAAATGATGATTTCCGATTTCCTCAGGTCCAATGAGCTGAGTGCTGAGTAACTGGGGATGTGATGTGGATACTCGTGATATACCATGTTATATATATATAATGGGGTTATATATAATGGTATAAACTAATTATACTAATGATATATATAATGTTATATATAATGGGATTAAATTATACTTATGATGGGTATATCTTATGATATACCCACAATATATACCCATTAATGATATACTAATGATATACTAATGATATATATATAGGCTCAAAATCGGGTGTCCCAAAAATTGGATTGTGGGTAGTACAAACGACCTATCCATCTGCGGTCCCACCGATTCTTGCAACGAACCTTGGCACATACCGCCCACGCCGCGTGGGCCCATAGATTTCCAGTCACCCGACAGTCGCCACATCTGACGAGCAGCCAACGTTGCTGCTCCCACATAGCCACCTTTCGTCAGGCTTTCCTGCTGGTATCAATGTGGCAAATGGTATGATTCAATCCATCTGAAGGTCACATGAAACCATGGGCTACGACAATGGGCTAGTCTATATATAAACCAAAGATCAAGGATTCATCAACCCAAATCTTCCTGATGTCTGATGTTCAACCAAGCAATCAACAGTGTGGTCGAAAATCCTCCGGTCCTGCGCAGGGACTCTCTCATAGATGGTGAAATCAAAGGTGATATCCCCGTGGCTATTGGTGGCACCAACATGCACTGGCCTCGGCCGGTGAAGCAATGGTGTTTCGTAATGGTGGTCTAGGTCGGTTGCTAGTTTGGAGGCCCATTCTATACCTTGAGGCAGATTTAGTGGGATTTCCCAAGATTCCAAACGTACTACGTACCACTCGAACATCATGAGTCTAGTCAAGAATTGATCCTTAAAACTTAATACTCATTCTGGTGGAGACTATTCCAGTCTCATCCCCAAAAAAACGATGCAAACGTCATCAAAAATCACAAAAAATGGGTCCACAAAACACCTTCGGATTGGCGACACTGGTGGATGCGCCAGCGCTTTGGTCATTTGGGGATGGGTCGTTAAACCCTCCAGTTAAACAGCGGCTCGCTGGAGCCGGCAGATATAGCAAAAAATCTCTCCAAAACATACTAAAACTGGTTGGTGGTTGAGCCCTACCCCTCTGAAAAATGATGGAGTTCGCTAGTTGGGATCATGACATTCCCAACTGAATGGAAAGTCATAAAATTCATGTTCCAAACCACCAACCAGAAGACAGGTTTTGACCCATTCCTATGGTTCTTTTGGAGATGACTTAGATTGAAATCCAAGGACCACAGCCTTGTTTTGCCCTATGCCTCCTTTGGATTCATTGTGTGACACACTTGGCCACAGAACCAATGGCAATTGGTCCCCAAAAAAACTACTGTATTTCAAGTCGAAACCATAGCATGTGTCATCGCTGTACAACAAGATGATCTTCCAAACCCAAATTTTGCACAGCTTTATTTCTTCACGCAAGTTCCAAGCAGCTGGAATGCATCACTGATGGCCGGAAAGAAGGCATCACACTCAAACTCCTGAGAAACCGAACTGCGGATGGTTACCTTCAGGTATCATCAGACCTGGTATATTATAGGAATATCCCACATTTAGCTCGATGATTTCCCCAAAGCTGAGGTTAAGGGGTCACCAAAACTCTGGGAACTGTTTCAGGTGTGCACAAGTAAGTGCCAAAAAGTGGATTTCGACATCTCTACTCTATATACTTCATCTATTTGGGGCCGACTGAAGACGTCATTTGCTCCTGCCACCTGTTGAAACGGAAACATTCGGAGCAGCTTAAGAAAAAATTACATCACAACCTTAACATACCTTAACTAACACCAAAAATGGGGAAAAAAAACAACAACAACAACAACAACAACTCACCGTAAAATCTGGTGAAACTCTGCTATCTCAGAGGATGTCATGAAGAGTTTCTTCCACTTCACCAGCCGACCTTAGCCACCCGGGTGATGTAGAGACGCACGCAGCTTGGCATTTCCATGGCCTCCACATAGAGCGGTCTTAGAAGTTGGGGAATAGGTTCCGTTCCCAATTTTTGGCCATCAAATAATGGCTGGTTGGTGGTTTCAACCATCTTTAAAAATATGACAGTCAGTTGGGATGATTATTCCCATATATTATGAAACATGTGGAAATATACCCTCTGGTAAACATACAAAAAGCTATTGAAGCCATGGCCATAGAAATAGTTGACTTACCCAGCTAGAAAATGGTGATTTTCCATAGTTATGTGGTTGTTTACCAGAGGGTAACGGTGAAATGTTTGAAGCTGGGGGTTTCATCGGATTAAATAGATGATACTGTAATTCATAAGTTCCCAAGTTCCGATTTTCGATGGCCATGAAATCTAATCGGGACATGGCAATGATACCCTGTGAAAAGACCTAACTCCTAGGAGATGGACACGACAACGTCAGAATCGAAACAGAAATTCCAAAAACAGGACAGACCAACCAAGCCTGTCAAGCCTTGAAAAACAGGATTAGATACCTTGAAATATTCTGCTGATTTTCCCAATTCCAAAACAGGGTTAGATACCTTGAAATATTCTGCTGATTTTCCCAATTCCAAAACAGGGTTAGATACCTTGAAATATTCTGCTGAT
>Ga0126342_10007048_pt1 | contig 20014 bp, 23 predicted proteins | sample Cyp1metagenome_FD_92528 | JGI IMG/M metagenome (GOLD analysis project Ga0126342, IMG submission 92528) | Coral microbial communities from Lord Howe Island, Old Settlement Bay, Australia - Cyphastrea 1 metagenome | ecosystem: Host-associated > Invertebrates > Cnidaria > Coral ... | reverse complement strand
TTTTCGTTCTATAATTAATGTTTCCCAGGCCCCGTTCTATAATTAAATTTCCCGACTCCGCGCGGAATCGGAACCCGGAGGAGTACAAAGGTACGGTATTTTACCGTACTTTTGTACTCCTGGTTCCGTTCTATAATTCTGGCACCCGCTGTATATATATATAACATCAATATGAGCGCAAAGTCACAAAGAAATCTACAACATCCGTTAAATCTATGACCCGCAATGCAGTGTCACTACTTTGGGTGGTTTCTTGATGTTTCTAGATGTGTCTCGCGTGTTGCTTGTTTCAAACCGAGTCTTAAGGCGGTTTCGTTGGTTGGAGATCGGAGAGCCCAGGAAGCTAAGATCCCTGCCGACACGAGAATCGCGGGGTGTGCGATGCTTGATGTTCTGCCAGTTTCAGGAAGTGAAAAACCGTAGCTTCTATGGATACATCATTTGGACTCGTTTGGATCGAGTGATTTCCAGGTTCAAGCTACATTTTCGCTCATATATATATAATAATATATATAATAATAATATATATAATAATATATATAATAATATATATAATAATATATATAATAATATATAATAATATATAATAATATGTATATATATACACGTACATAGATACTGAATCTAAATGAACATATGATGCCATGTGTTTGGTTTTGCTGTTGTGACTTTGCCATGTGTTCGCGTCTTGGAAAAGCACATCAGTCGGGATCCATAGGCTATGCCTTGAGCCGACTGGAAGCCAAGACTTCACATGGCTTTGTCGGGGATTTAGCCCGCAATATCTACAGTAGGTCATCGAACAAGGGAGAACATAATTTTCCAAAATGGATTTTGTGAATTTGGGGGGACCTACTCTTGGACAAATTTGAACATCCTTTGAAATCTTAGGAAACTCAGACTGCCGTTTCCAAGAGTTTGGCTTTCCGAACCTGTGTTGACCAGGTTTCCGAAAATGCGGACGACGCGGCAGCTTGTGACTTTCTCTGCTGTTCACTTTCTCTGCTGTCGCTGGAACTTGTGATGGCACACATCGCGTGACCGAAACATCCGAAACTTACCCCTCGCAGGCATTCCCCAGACCCAGCGGAACTCGCAGCCATGGAAAACGGCAACGCGGCTACGAATCGGCAGACAAAAGTGGCCAGAGGATATCCAGACTTTTCACTGTACACCGGATTCCAACTCCATTGGTACAGAACCCGGAAAAAGTGGAAAATATATAGAGGCCATTTGATAACATTCAAATAGCAGCATAGCACTGAGGGCCGAAACATGGCCCCTTATAGGCGCACGCGGCGCCTTAGCTCAGCTTAGAAGTTGGTCCATGGCTTTCTTGAGCAACGCTGAATCTTTGCAGCGGGCTGCGGCGGCGGCTAATTGTTGCTGCAAATTGGCCACCTCAATGGACTCTTCATCCTCCTGCAGGGGTTGGTTTGCCTGTCCCATTTTGGGTATATTGGACATCACCGAAAATAATAGCCACGGCATTGACCATATACCATTCATGGTTGGGTGATGTGAAAAATGGGGACATTTAATATCATCTATAATGACCCATGTCCTGATCATAGGCATCTTGGAACAACTGAATCACTTCTTCCTTGTTGGGCTGGTGGGGATTGGTGGCTCCGCAGGCATCTTTCATGGCGTTCTCAGCCAGCCGTGGGAAATCCTCCACCTTCACCTGATGTCCCCAACATAGAAAGGGCAGGTTGACAATGTATACTACATATATATATATAATTACATGATAATTACTCAACCAACAAGAAATATCCTAGTGTTGGTTAATGTTGCTTGCATATCCCATGAAATCCCCATTCCATTCCCATTAAAGAAACAGAAATACTTGCTAGACATCAACAAATCAACTAGGTTTTTGCTCCCGCAGACCCACCTGAGAAAAGGCTTTCAGGTTTTTCGGGATGCCGATTCTGTTCTTCAGCAGCTTGATACACTCCAACACCTCAGGCAGTTGCCCTCTGAAGCAAACTATGAAATTGATGCCCCAGTAAGTTTGATTCACCGGTTTTAAAATGGTGATGTTCCAGAGCCGTGTTGGATTCCCAGAGGCTACAGACTTGAAAAATGGGTGTCTTCACTGCAATATCCAGTTCATGATGACACGGATTAGGTCAAAATCCTTAGTAAAACCAGGTGATGTGGTAAAGTCATTGCCAAAAACCATCCCCAAAATCACCATAAAGGGTTTACCTTAGCAAAACCCCCTTTTCATCACCAGTCATCCCACCTTGGTCACAGCGAGATCTTTATCCTCACCACACTGGAAGCCCAAAGCAGCAGCAATGTCTATGAAGAGCTCTGGAACATACCTTTAGCGATGAGCCACAAAATCAACAGAAAATCACTTGGGATCATGCCTACCAGTGGTGTTTTCTTGGGGACAGCATAAGTATACGAGCAAGCCCCCGCGCCGACGTCCACCACGTGTCCGAACATGAAAAAACACTGTGTTTTGTGGGACAAAATGCACATGTCCAGGATCATGGCTTTCATCTTGCAAGCACAGCTTAGCTACCTGTGTGTTGAATGTTACATCATCACCATCATCATCAACAACAACAACATCATCAACATCATCAACATCATCAACATCATCAATATCATCAACCCTAAACCCTAAAACCCTAAAACCCTAACACCCTAAAACCCTAAAACCCTAAAACCCTAAAACCTAAACCTTAAACCCTAAACTCCTTGAAAATTACATTGAATATAAAGTTAAAGTTTAACCGGGTGGGGATTTCATGATTCCCTAGAAACTCTTTTGAAACATCTTTAAGAATGAATGTCCTTTGAATCCCTAAAAGGTTGCGTGTGGGCGAAAGAGGAGGTTTGCGCGTAAATATACCGTACATATCCGTACATATCCATACATATCCGTACATGGGTGATCTGGTCGTGGTAAACATGTTGGGATCATGCAAACAAAACCTATTGGACCTATTTTGTACCAATGGGACCAGGGTAACTTTAACCCATATCAAAATAAGAACAAGAACGAAAACAGTGAGAATAATTCACTTTTTTTGATCACTAACACTACTCAATGACAATAATCAGTAACAAAAATCAATACTATGAGCATCAAATCCCAGGTAGCCGGATGGTACCTTCTACGTCATAGCTGGATGATGCTGGATGGTTGTTCCCCCGGTTAAAAATATGGAAATTTCATAGCTAACTTGACCTATCCCCCAAATTTGCACCTGGATACTTTGCATTGTACTTCTCCACCGGTCCAAGCAAGATGGCGTTACACACCCCATGAGGCAAGTTGTACATTCCTCCAAGCTGATGTGCCATGGCATGCACATAGCCAAGACCGGCAGAATTGAACGCCATGCCAGCCAGGAACTCCGCGTACCTCAGTGCATGTTTACCCATCACAACCTGGGTCAACAAGCATGAAAAAAAGTGAAAACTTGGGAAACTCACAGTTTAAGAATCAAAAAAAATAGGGATTTAAGCAATGAAGAATGGCAGAAAATCAACTTGAAGCCTACTTAGTTGGTCTGAAAATGGAGCGATATTTAACACCCCAAATGGACATGTGCATGGAGAACATGATCATTACGCACTCGAATGAGGTACTCGGGTACCCCTTTTTCAGGTACCAAACCCATTCGAATCGTTGGTGTCCTTTCATGTCAGGAATCATCGCCATTTCAAGTACCCTCTGGTAAACTAACATAGCTATGGAAAATCACCATTTTTTATGGGAAAATCCACTATAAATGGCCATTTTCAATAGCTACGTTAAATTACCAGAGGGTAACATCTCCACAAAAAATGGTGGCTATCTCCATCCCAGCGACGCCATCATGTCGCGGGCCTTGACATTCTTCCCATCCTCCACTGCCGTCGGCAAATAGGAACTGATCAACTTCATGGCCCGAATGGCGCAGGCATCGGTCACCGGGTTACTGGCAGTGGAGACATAAGCTTCGATGGCATGGGTCAGGGCGTCCATTCCTCGCTGAAAATATGTCAGTTGTAGTGTATACTACACATACGTATCATATATATATATATATATTAATTGTATATGAGTGAATGCAAATGAATGTATAATTATCCTCAAAATCCGAGAGAGACCTAAAAAATGATTGAAATCACCACTGCTGGATTCCGGTGGCCGCTGTCAAGGATTTCGGCATGCCAATCATTGTTTTGGGGTCATTCACGGCCAAGGTTGGAGTCACGCGCCAATCCACAATGGCCATCTTCACGTGACGCGTCTCATCGGTGATGATGCAAAAGCGCGTCATCTCAGCACCCGTCCCGGCGGTGGTGTTGACTGCCACCATAGTCATCATCGGTTTCGTGCTCTTATCCACGCCCTCCATTTGACGAATGTCCCCACCATTGGTGGCCGTCAAAGCAATGGCCTTGGCACAATCATGCGGGGAACCACCGCCGAAAGAAATCACGAAGTCACAGTGCTCCTCCTTGATCTTCTTCAATCCAGCCTCAACCTGTCCACATGTTGGGTTTGGTTCACAGCCATCGTAGATGGCATATGCGATGCCCGATTGATCCAAGGTCTCCGTGAGCGCCTTCACGGCACCCACTTTCACCAGGACTGCATCGGTGACGATCAAAGCCTTCTTGTGACCTAAGGCCTTGATTTGACTCACCGCACCCTTCATGGCACCTGGGCAATCGGACAAGAAAACCGCAAATCAGTGAAAACGGTAAACTTTCATATGATGATGGAATCTTATGATTTTTATGGAATGCCATGGTTTTTAATACTATGTTTTTTAATGGAATGTCATCAAATGTTTTGGAATGCCACAGAAAGTTGTGGAATCGTACGGACTGTTTCCATTGATCTGTTGCACAAGTTGAAACAAAGCTGTCAACGTCCCACCTTGACCCATGATGGACTTGCAGGGCATGAAGAAGGTCTGCCCTTCATCCCCAGGCGGTCCATGGTGATAATTCAATCCATGCGCTCCCTGCGTACTGTGCCCAGCCAGGTCTTCGGACAGAGCTTTTTCCAGATCCGAGCTGTCGAACCTCGAGTAGTAGCCTTCCATGGCACCGGCGTTGCACGGCCCCGAGCAGAAATGCTGAGATGCTGGGAATTCAAAAAGGGAAAAGCAGACGGTCAAGGTCATCTCTGATCTTCTCATCCATTAAGAAAGTCAGCATATTCTTCCGTTTTTTCCTCAAAATGTCCATGTGACTTCTCGTGCAACATCTTGTATGGGAACCTGCTGCCACCTTCCATCAAAAAAGCCAAAGTCCCACAAATGTTCAGTCCCGCGAGTCATTGGAAATGTGAGGTATCGAAAAAGACATGCTCGATCTCTACAGTTTTTTGCAATCCAGACTGAATCAAAACAACTCAAATCTGAAATGCAAGAGTGTTTAGCAAATTGGCGAGCTGCGGTTTTCATTGGACCAAACACTTTGCACATGCTAATGGCACCAGTATCTGGGCACTTCCAACCTTACCCAGGTCTAGTTGTGGGGTGGACTTTGCCAGCATCACCTCCTTCGGCCAAGGACGCCTATTTTGCCTCTGTCATGTTCCTCGGAACTTCCTTGGAATCCACTCTCGCTTCAACTGTCTGAACAAAGCGTGGATTGCATCTCTGCTCGAATACCTGGAATGGAGATATGGCGCCCTGGTGAAATGATCTTACTGCTAGGTATGGGCATGGTCCTTTCGATTTTTTCAAGCCATCACATTCAGGGGGTTGGATTAAGAACGAAGAGAATATTATATATATACACCATAAATGATAGCAAGCAAGCGCTGTCCCTGAAGTGTTAAAAGAACTTCTGGTGACAACCTGCATCAACCGATCTCCTGTCATACGATCCCAACTCTAAGAATCCCGAAATTCCAGAATTGGCGACTGAAGAATACCTCTCTGTGCATGGGTAGTTGAAAAGGTTTAACTTCCAACCAATCTGAGGCTTTTGCTGCCTGTGGATACGAACTTAGCGACACCTTGGGCGCCCAATGCCAGGGCATTAAAAAGTGTAACTGCGACTGGGGAGCTTCGGAATGCGCATGAGATGGATGCGAGCATTTGCTGCAATCAAATTAATGCCCATCAGCAACATGGAATTCATTTGGAGTCTTGGGGGGCTGAAAAAATATATCACAAATCACACGTGTATTTTCTAGGGACCAACCAAACATGTTGATGCAAAAAAGTTGACCCCGTCTCATCCTGCAACCATCTCAGGCTATTTTGGCGTGGCCATGCGTGGCCACTGTCACCAGCACATCCTCCGAGGTTGTCATCATTTTCGTCACTTTTGAAGTGATTCAAGCTCCAGGTTTTGGGATATGGATGGATATGGTTCACCAAATAGACTAGGATGGTTGAACCATCGGAGGTATGGAGTGGTGCTGGCCGGCAGCGGCATTCGACCATCTAAATCTCAATCTAAACTGCATCTAATTTCATCCGCACATGCTATCTGACCCATCCTAGGCATCCAAAGATTCAGCTGCTTGTCAGCGGTTCTAACGGTTCTGTCTGCTGTATGCAAGCAGATACTCTGGATAGATTCGGTCCTCAGCTCACGAGCACATTGTCATGACCAACGAGCAATGGCCACATGGCTGTTGACAGCTCTATGGGCCACCAAACTTTCCAAATGAAATTTAGGATTCCAGAACCTCTAAAATGGCGATCAAAACAATCACTACACTGGCGAACATATGCGAACATCAAAACAGCTGTTTTTCATGGCTGTTCAAAAACAAAATGCACCGGTTTTGACCCATCCTTAGTGGATTGGCAGAGAACTTGGCAGAGAACTTGCTGTGGCCCCGCGCACTGTGCGTCAGGATGTACTCACGATGTCGATGAACTCTCCCTCCAATCTCGACCTAGCTTTTTGAAAGATGCGCTTCCAACCAATCCCTCAAAACCATTTGTTGCATTCAGGTCCACATGATAAAGTCGATCTAAGATCTTTGAGCAATGGACCCACAAAGCTGATCGTTTCGCATTAAAGTCTCCAACTTTGGAGGTCTATCATTTGGAGTCAGAACCACACAGCCACAACTGTGGAACATCAATGTCCATCCAATCCACATTGTTTGACAAGACCAAGCAACTGTTCGAATGTCTTTGTCTCTTCTTGTTTCAGCAAAGTGTTGGCAAAAAGCACCCATTTGATCCCATTTGCAGGATGGCTGATCAAGCAAGGGACTTGGCCAATCCAAATCGAAAACCATGTATACTCCCTTCAAAAGAGTCAACACATGTTGAATTAGCTTGTAGGAGGCCTCAAAAATGTAAAAACTAAAAATGAATCCCCCACTACCATTGGTGATCATGTTTTCATAATTTTTCATGCCCGCGCACACTGCTTCCGAACGAAGACCGAATCGGCAGACCCGACCTGTAACGAGTGATAGGGCGAATCCATCCCAGGAATTGTGCTGAATTCCCGCTTGTCATTCCTCAGTCACGCCATATGCTCTACACGACCATCCGCATCTGCGACCAAGTACATGGCAAATCACAGTAGCAAGTTGAGCAGTCTGCAAAGCCTCTTTAGGATTGCTTTGATCAGTTGGCTGGCCCCATGGGTTGCAAATTGTCGCTCCAGCTGAGATCTAGACGTGGACCAAATGCTCCTGCCATTTTGCAGACTCGTCTCTCCATCCATCGTCTGTACGAACCATCCTGTCGACTCTTTAACAATGTATGTTCAGTGGCGAATTGAACATGGTCCGGTCCAATATTCCAATGGCAACCTATATCTCTATGCATTAGTATATCCATTCATATCCTGTCAAAATTTAGAAGCGCCAAATCAAAGCTGGAGCAGGAAACCAGTGCCGGTTTTGCTGGACGGGGACAGGCTTTATGTTGCTCAGTCACCCTCTCCAGCAGAAGTTGGTTTCAATTTGACTCATGTTGAGAAGGCATCCGCATCTCGCGAGATACAAAGTCTTTGCAAGGACTTGATCTTTGATTTCGATGACAGCGCGATGACTCCAGAAAAAGTTGGGTGGCAAGTTGTGTCCAATGACAGCTCAACATGTGTCAGGGGACTGCAGACATGCTGCATGCTCGCATGAGTTTCTTGCAGTGCAGGTTGGAAACGAGGCAGGTCAAAAACAAATGATAAACCTCCGAAAAAGCAAAAGGTTTGTCGAGAGTCGACTTGTTGAGTTTCAAGGTACAATCGCAGCATCTATACTAATCTATACCTCTTACGATGAACTTTTCGTGGAAACGCCCCGGAGCCAATCCCCACCTAGCACCGTCCTGCAGAGGAACATGTAACACACATCTCCTTGGCTTCATGCACCAGCCGGGTCCGACCCTGCGTCATAAGTGGCTTCAGGTCTTCCAATCTCCTGAAAACCTATGGAAAACCTATGTTAGAATCGTTAGGAGCACCAGAAGCCCATGGCTATTCATGCTATTCACTTTCTTTGGACAAGCATTCCAGTCAGTGATTCAAGACTAACCCTAGTCAGTTCAACATTTGCCTGGTGATATACCTGTTACAACTAGAGTATCTTGTTTTGGCCCATTTCCACCAGAGACTGCAAAGCTATGCTTACCTTTGTGGCTGCAGGTCAAGCTTCCTTCGCAGCCCTCGGCATGGCCAGCAAGCGCTCTACACCCAGCATCTGGGGTGGCATATTGATCGCTCTTTGCTGGATCCTTCAGTCAACGGGGAGTCAACCACGGTGAAATCCACCGTGACCGTATTCCTGTTGGAAAGATTCGAGTCCTTCGTCATATACCCCTCATTTTTTGTGGTCGGTAGAATCAGGTCAAGCATGGGAAAAATCAGATGACTGCTATCCCATAGATCCGCCATTCTTGTTCGTTCGGGCTAAACTCAATTGTTGGCCATCTTCCCCATATGGCTATGGGCCAAAACCAATAGTAGCCCTTTTTTGTTCACATCAAAATAGCTGGGATTTATGGATGTGAATAACCCACTCAAAATGGTATTTTCATAGGTATTGATCCATAGCCATGGTTTTTACTTGCTGACCCCGGACTGACCCCGGACGGTTTTTTGCCACGCTCCTCACCTCTGCCAAGTAGGAGCCGTGCCCAAAGAGTCCACCCGAAAAGCGCTCGTTCAAGCCGTCGGATAAGATCTTCTTCACCTGGGCCGAACGGTTGGGCCCTGTCCACAGGGTTTCTGGGGCCAGTTGCGACACAAAGCAAAGCTGTATGTCAAAGGTACAAGGCGGATGGTTTTCTGGCGGAACAAGATGAACAAGATGGAAAAAGAGTGGCCAGCGGATGATTCTCTCTTTGTAGACGATTTCCTATGGAGAATATAGAAAGTTACCATTTCCACGTAGGATCTTCAGAGGAAGTATAAGTGTTTCACGCAACAACATTTGACTGGGGATCTGGCAGTGTCCGGCTTGGTGCCGTGCAACAAGAAACCTTCGTTGATTTCTTTGCTGACCTTGAAATCACGTGACAACACAAGGGAAAACCCTCTGACAGAGTGCGATGGTCAAAACATGTCAAAACTATTCAAAACTAGGAGGCAAACAAAATACAAACCGATGTTCACAATCATTAACTTTGGTAGCAGGGTATGAGTTCTGGATAATTTTCTCATGTGAACACTATGCGAAGGTGGTTTAAACATGTGTAATGTGCAAAGTGTCAAATGCGATAGGCGGATCATGACTGCAGAAGCGGCTGGTGCAACTAAAAAATTACCTAAAATCTGTTCCAGGGCCTGAAATTGTGATCCTTACTTTTTGCCCATATCTTTGACCCGCCTCTCTTTCAAAGTGACGTTCATATCTTTCATGAGCCGAGCTACCGGGAGAGGCAGCTGCTGCGTGGCTTGCGCCAGTTCTTCCCGAATTGTGACCTTGGGCATTGAGGACATCCGATTCTTCTTGAGCTCTTTGAGGTTTGATGATTCCTGGCGCGCAACGATGGCACGATGGCACCAACAAAAATGCCGATTTGTGTGCAGAGGACAAGACGTATCAAATGAAGACCTGGGCTAGGAACACCAGATCATGTGAAGACCTCTGCATGCCAACACATGCTAACACCCCTCTGGATGTTTCCAAAAGCATGCCCCCCCAACTTTGAGCAACACCTCTTTCTTTGCATCCAACCACTAAAACATACTCATGGATGTTCAAGAATCTCACCATTCATCCAAGTCTCGTGCTGAAATTTCTTCCAAAGGTAGAAGTTCTCAATGCGCCAAGCCCTTCGCAACTGCAATTTGTTGTAGGGATCGCTTCCCTGGCAGTCTCGACCGCGTCCAAGATGCCTGGCATCCTCTGGGTTCAGGACCTTGGCTATGCATTCTCACAGGCACAAAAAGTATCCAATATCCATAGAAAAAAGGAAGATCAAGCATCATCGAGACGATTCATCAAGCTTCTTTAGAGTGAAATAAATGGAGTGAGATCATACTGGGACTTGAAAATCCGAAAAGTCTGAAGCTCAACAAAGGGACGCCCTGCAACTTTCGAAAAATATCAGATTTTACACTCTCCAAGCGCCATCCCTGTGCTGGCATTTGCTGTTGTTTCCAATGCTTGGGCATGGAAATGCTCGCAGGGACACTTGCCAACTCTTCCGGCTGCGCTCCGTGGAGGTACTGCTTCAGCCATTCGTGCGCATAGGCCATGCCAAACCAGGCGGCAATACTCAGACATTCCTGCAAACTCTCCGGATCCGCGCCGGCTATATGGAGTGTCTCTAAAGATAAGGTATGCCCGCAAAAAGGCAAATTCCAATGGGGGAAAAAGATAACTATGGGGTTTTGGTGTACCCTACTATTTTCAGACAAACACATACGTTGCTCCTTCTACTTGCTCTAAGAATGGGAATATTCGACTGATGTCCCAACTCTGTTTTGGTGGTTGATATTAGTCGAGTGGGCATTGGGCATGCTGATCTTGGATTCGGGCCTTGTGCTGCGCCGGGCCCATCTGATCCAGACGATCACTCTCGACGCGACCAGAGTAGATAATTTCTTTCATGACGTTCAGCGTCTGCAGTGAACATCGAGCCTTGTCCTCGCCGCTGGGCCAAACACCCTAGCTGATGGGGTCAAATCTTCCAAGAGGTTGGAACGGTTGGAACTTGGAAATTGCTATTTTCACTCCCTCCCAGAGCAACCACCAGTTGGAGGATGAACAGTACATAGGGACATAGGGATGGGTCAAACCTATGGGTGATGGCGGGGATGGTGGGGATGGTGGGTCCATAGCCATATTTCGCAACTTGGCCCTATTTCTGGCGTCCTTCAAGCGCCAGAAATTCGGCCGATCTTCACATGGCACCAGGTTCTTGAAGAGTTTGGGGCACACCGTGCAGCACACCACACGGTGCGCCAGCACGCTGCCATCAGTGCCCTCCAGGATTAGATCTACCTGGGTTCGCAGTGGAGGTCATGTCCTCACATGACCTCTGTGAGGCCCCAAAAATTGGAGGGCTAAAATGGTAATGTAACAGGATTTAGCGGGATATATCTATCTATCTATCTATCTATCTAATCTAATCTAATCTAACCTAGTCTAGTCTTGTCTAATCGATCTATCTAATCTGATCTAATCTAGTCTAATCTAAGCTAATCTAATCTAATCTCATCTAATCTAATCTCATCTAATCTAATCTAATCTAATCTCATCTAATCTAATCTATCTAATCTAATCTAATCTAATCTAATATAATCTATCTAATCTAATCTAATCTAACCTAACCTAGTCTAGTCTTGTCTAATCGATCTATCTAATCTAATCTGATCTAATCTAGTCTAATCTAAGCTAATCTAATCTAATCTAATCTCATCTAATCTAATCTCATCTAATCTAATCTAATCTCATCTAATCTCATCTAATCTAATCTAATCTATCTAATCTAATCTAATCTAATCTATCTAATCTAATCTAATCTAATCTAATCTAATCTATTTATCTATCTATTTATCTATTTATCTATCTATCGATCTATCTATCTATCTATCTAATCTAATCTAACCTAACCTAGTCTAGTCTAGTCTTGTCTAATCGATCTATCTAATCTAATCTGATCTAATCTAGTCTAATCTAAGCTAATCTCATCTAATCTAATCTCATCTAATCTAATCTAATCTTATCTTATCTAATCTAATCTATCTAATCTAATCTAATCTAATCTAATATATTTATCTATCTATTTATCTATCTATTTATCTATCTATTTATCTATCTATTTATCTATCTATCTATCTATCTATCTATCTATCGAATGGAATAGAACCTACTTGGGGGAATCTTGAGGGATGCTGTTGGGGTTACAAATGAGTTTAAAACCATGAGAAATTAACCACCCAAGTTGGGATATGAGGCTGCTCTAACTACAATTTATGTACCCACTTATAACTTATAACTGGCACTGCATCCCTAAGTACAGTGATAGTGCGCAACAATGCAAAGTCATCCGCGGAGGTTTCTATGATTCTTACCACCTACAGTATATAAAACTTTTCTTTCTCTGCTGTTGCACTGGTATATTTCTGGTTCAAGGATGCCTCAGAATCCGGAAAGAACCCAAAAATCACCCAAGTCCTACTGGGATGCGTATTCCAAGTAGTCAGTGAAAAAAAATGGAAAAACCGTGTGAAATCACCCACTTAGATCATCTTAGATCATTAGATCAGCGGGAAAAAATGTGGGTCCGGCACCCAGTCGTATCCTACCGCCGCCAGTCTACCAAGTTCTGCTCCTTCACCATCTCCTGCAGGCTGACTCAGGCCGACTGGCGACCTATGACTATTTTCATAGTAAGAACAATGGGCATATACTCAGGATATCATGGATATGGGATATTGGCAACCATATGATGTTTGGAGTCGTCCTGGAAATTCGGAAATGAAAGACTTATCCCAGTTCATTGCAAGTCACATGACACATGAGAAAAATGGTTTGAGTTTTAAGTCACTGGATTTTTTCTTGCACCCTGTTTTCGGACAAACCCAGTTGGTCCAGTTGGTAATGGCCTGACCTTGCCTGAAAAGGCACCACGGTCATGGCGTTGAGTCCAAGAAAAACACCACATGCGTAAATTTCCCATCTAAAGAGGACCTGTGATACAGCAGATCCTGAGCTTCTGCAAAAATATACAGTCGTACTCCAAACTGCTGATTTGCCAAATGGTTTATTCCCAGGGCTAGGCTAGGCCATGAGGAATGGGCTTGTAAATACCCTGATCATTTCTCTGCAATGTTGAATGGTTTGTTTGATGGCGTTCAAACTCAACAATCTGTAGCTTGGCTCTTGGTGTTTGCTGCTCCTGCATAATCTTGTCGGGCACAAAGGGCTCCGGCAACGGATGGTCTGAAACCTAGGGACCGGCAAAACATGCACGGCGGAGATAAAAGGGTTGCAGGCGGGAACGAGATTCAAGATGACAGAGCAACAGTATTTGCTGTGCAAGCTCGTTCAATCCAGTTCTGGCTGTCTGATATCACCGTTTCAACTCGAAGAATGCCACGGGCTCAAAAAAAATGCCATTTCAATGGGAAAAATGATCCAACAGGCTCCCCAATCTGTATTTCCTGCCAGGAAACGGATTGGCGAGTACCCAGCTCCGTCAAGAATCGTTCGAACGGCTTCACGTCATCCGCCACTGCCTTGGAAAAGACTCTGCATTGGCTGCATCCAAGGTTGGTGTCAGAGATGAACCATGCATTCCATGGCACTTTCGCAAAACATCCCATTGTCTGGAATCAAGCGGGCAAAGATCTTAAGGTATAGCTCCAGTCTTTGCTCAAGCGCAAAACAACACACACCCTTGACGGTAAGAACCTTCCCATTTCAGAGATTCGTGCGGAGAAAGCTGACATGAGACAATTGCCGTACTCCCAAGCCAATCCAGAGCCAAGCTACGTGCACCGGCCCCATATCCATCAGCAAACGAAGGCTGAAATGCCGCGCCAGCCGCAAAGTACCCTGCACAACAGCAGAGTCATTGAAATCATCTAGGCTCATAGATGCAATAATGCAAGCTTGTCCTAAATGTCTGGATTCTTCACGCCAACTGCATGAATTCTCAATCGGTTCAAATGGATGATCCTCCAATACTTGGCCCCTTCGCTGCGACAAGTTGCAGCCAAACAGACCCTATCAGAGACGGGCATTCCTGGCGGTCCAGAATACATTTCACCGTCTTCAACGGTTCCAAGGCAGAGATGTCATCTGAGATGTGCTGGTCCAAGAACCTCTGTCTTCACTGAATCATGGGCAGGCCCAACTGTCAATGACAGGGCGGCAATTGAAAAACTGGGTGGAAACGTATTGGAATGGACTGCAGCCAGGGAATTCAGGGCGTATCAACATGACCTTTGGGAATACATCGTAAAGTCAAGTGAACTGTGATTAGATCTATGATTGGCATGTCCCAACGCTCGATGACCCCCAGCATATAATGAGGCTTAGTGGCTCATATGTCCTGAGGAACTCTGGTCGATCTTGCCCTGGAACTTTGTCGTTGGAGTATCCTGCACAGTTGCAGCTGTGGGATTTCACCATGAAGATCCCGACTTCATAATAGACAGCTGGTGTTCATGTACAGTAGTGCCTCTCCACACTGGAATAGACTCGAATAGATAATACGAAAAAATGAGTTCCAAATAACCCAGCAACGATGTTGCAGGGTGCCAACTTAGCTGCCAGTGCAGCTGACGCGACCCTGAGTAGTTGTCCTTTTTCCAGCCGCTGGTGCTCACCACACATTTGGGGTATTGCTACCAAATGAGTTTGTCTGAAAATAGGATGCCCCAAAAGTTGATGCTTTCTCAGCATTTTCCCACTTCATGGCCATTCATGGGAAAAAAATCCACCATGATCTACCCATTTGGGGACCCCGCTTCGCACCTTCAGACATCTTTTGAAGGTGCTGAACCACCAGCTTCAACGGTGGCCGCTTGGCAAAGAGGAACTTGAGCCGATCATCGGGAAGCTGCTGCAAGACCGGGGCCTTAGATGCTGGGATGATAAGGAACCCGTAACCCACAAGACAAAAGATGTAAAAAGGTGCTTTATTATATACTACTAAATGTTTGGGGAGTTACTTCGAAATAACATGCCCAAGAAAAAATGTGATAGAACAGAACCTCCTGCTAGAAAAGATATGTTTTCATGAACCAAACTTGTCACTGCTATTCTAGTAGGATTGTACTTTTCCGCATCTTTTGGGGGTGGCTACACATCTTACATCTGATACACAACTCAAGCTAAAAAGGAAAACAGGAAAACAATGTCGGAATTGTGGAGTCAGCATCTACAGTTTACAGTCATTGCCTTGGGCTGATAATGGCACCATGTCTGTGATATGTATGGATTTTGGCCGGATTCAGTACCCTTGGAACTGTGAAGGACATAGAAATGATTGCAAATGGAGGGCTACCACCAAATCTCTGTGCAATCTCAATCCACATGCGACGAGGGGCTTCAGTGTAGTATAGAATCCCTTGAAACTGCGGCAAGAAGATTTCGCTGCTTCTGCGCCAATCTCCTTTCCTCAGAGGAATTGATGGATTAAAAGATGTTCAAAACCTCAAAATGGGCTATGGGCCGAACCCTTGTCCACCCCATTTACTGCAAAGGCACATTATTCTATGTATCAATGACTTTGTTGGGTTCGGATGGAATCTACCTGGGATACACAGGATTGCTGCCTTTGCGAGGAGATGAGCTGTGGAAGACCGAGCCCCACTGGTTGAAAAATCTCTGAATGCATCCAAGACATAAAATCTTACGAACGAAAATGAAACCACCAGAAACACTACAAGTGGGAGCATTAACAAGGATTTTTTTCCTTCACATTCCGATGTCTTACCCCTTGTTTTGTGCGCCCCTTTGCAAGGGTAAATCTGCTCCACATCTCATTCAAGCCGCAAGAAGAACACGGACAGCTCCACAAAGGGCGAGGGAGCCGCCAGTTTCTTCAACTCATTTGGCTCCATCTTCGAGAGGGTGTTCAGTAGCTGACCTCGAATAAACCACTTGCGTTAGGACCCTGGTGGAGGGGTTAAGCGTCCAAAAAGGATCCATGAATGGCTTGGCGAGTCAAGATCTCTGAGCCAAACCCATCTGAGCCTCAAGGTTGCTATAACAACCATTGGGTTTCCTCAAAAGGGTCATGTTTTTTTTGAATTTGGAGAGATCCTGACGACTTTTTCGGGAGGCTGATTGTGTGAACAACTCCGCCTGTGAAGTTCTCACGCGCTGTGCCCTGCAAAATCTTCTTGGGCCTGAACAAACAGCTTCAGCGTCACACAGCTTGAAGGCCGCCTCCACTACGGTTCTGAATAACTCAAAGTGTTCAAAGCTGGGACCCAAAAAGGAAACGGGCCCAGCGTTTGCTCTGCTGTTCTAGTGTCACATGTTTCTGCCAAGTTCCAATCTCAGAAGTGCTTTCTGAGAAAATTGAAAGCTTCCTCTTAGCTCTTGATATTTTATAGTTATTAGTTATATATTACTATGTAAATCCATGGTGTCCAGTAGATTTTCCCGCAACCCAGTGATTCTTCAAGTCGTGGCGCCTGAACTGCTGCAGCAACTCCAGCAGCTGCGATGCCATCAGAGTAGACTTGAAGCGCTTCTTCACCTCCTGCTGTACCGAAAAACCAACTGCTGGTTTCATGGCTGGACAATTAGCCATATTCACTAGCCTCCAGTAATCAAACGTTGCAATGCAAAGGCTATAAATAGAGCTTTTGATGGGAAAATCATTGAACTAACACTGCCATGTTTGATGACCGGAGGGTCGATGATTTTCCCAGAAATCCATACATATCACCATTTCCTTTTCGGAGATGGTGCTCGCAACTAGTTACACCCCCATCAAAATTGTGGATTTCCAAGTGCCTTCTTTGATTTTCCGCGGCCCCGGTTGGCCTCCCCTATCTTCATCGCATTATAAACGAAGTCTGTAAGATGTTCATCAAAAACACCCAGGCGTTTGGCCTCGGATGGACAGGGAGACCGGGAGACCGGAATCTAAACTGGGAGGGAAACACATAGTTTATATTCAGATCCATAGACGATGAAATTGTGCATCAGAATGTTGGAGATCCATGTCGATCCACTTCTATCCATTTCTATTCAGTTTGAAACGACATGTTCCATGCAAAATACGACATTCATCGGAGTTCCCAGCCATGTCCATGAAGCGATCAACCGAGCTGCCAAAGGATCTGTTCGTCTCCAAAGGGACTCCATGGTCTGTCCGTTCGGAAGAAGGGGAAGCTGCATGATGATCCTGTCATGCCATGACTATTGGATTGGATTGAAGGAAACGTTGACAGGAAACCATGATTTTGGACAATTGTCATTGGGGTTCCCGGCAATTTTTTTTCCGCTATGCAAATTCTGATAATGATGCATCACTGAGCCTGCAGTTGTCCTCTTCAAATCTACTAATGTTGCATTAGTTGGGATCCTGTCTCACGAACAAGTGGAATCAGATCGTTGTACCATACGCTACAGTGTCAGATCGTTGGAAGCGCGACAAGAAATGACTGAATGACCTGTCATCAGTGCTATGTTAAGGCTACGCCGCCGATATTTCAACGTTGCACGACAATTCGACACACTTTCCAAGCGGCTGGATTTGATGGGCGTCGTCACATGCAGCCAAGGCAGCCAGGAGGATCCCTTGATTGCCCTAAGCTGTGGCAAAAAGGCATCATCGTTTGTCAAGGATAACTGGATACCCCCCTGTATAGACCCGCAATCTAAGGCAACTTTGATGTTGGTTGATAATCAATCAGCAAATATGAACGGGAATGAGAAAAAACGTGTCTCAACCTCGATGCTGTTGGCAGTTTCAACCCGAAGAATCTGCGATAGTCAGCTGGATTCACCATGCCAAAATGGGATTGCAATGATGTGGGGGGCCCAGGGTTCGTGGCTATGTCGGGGCCGTCCAAAAACCCTGAACCCTTTCAAATGGTGTTTCCACACGTTATCGTGAAAATTATTCTTTATCATGTTCCCAAGTGCTGGCTTCCCACCTTGACCAAAGAATTCATATTGTGTTTTCTCTGTGGGATGTCAGCTTACAACCACCAGGTTTACTTATGTTTTCGAGAAAATCACGGATCAAAGTTGGAATGATGCCATAAAATGTGCAAGGCATACAGTGTCTTTCCGTGGACCGACATGGAATCTAATCATAGCATTGAGTCTACAGAGAGATGGCTCAAGAGCAATGGCTCATGTTGGGAACACCCAAAACAAAACATAAATCTGCAAAAGTGGGCAGTGTCTCACACAGACCATTTGACCGTTTATTCCAAATGTGGGTTTGCCAATAAATAGAATGAGTAGACCGCAAATCAAGTGGTTGATCAAGTTGATCATCATATTCACCATGAAAAGCACCAATCAGTGGGGGGTGGGCATTATATGGATATGGGTCAGAATGAAGCACCCCAAAGCCCAAAGGTTTAGAAAAGCATGTTGAATCCTCATTCAAGTTGCCTTTTTAGTATATCCCCCACTTTGTGACGCAACCATATCATTTTGTTAGTTCTATATCCCCATGACATTCCCACAAAAGCGATCCCATGTTGTTGGTTACTAATTAAGATGTTCCATCAAAATTTCCTTTCTTCATGGCTAAATCACGATTTTTGCCGTTGAAGTCCCCAAGTTTCGTGGCTATCCCTACCCTTTCCCAGCATTCATCGCTAGCCCAGGTGCAGGGCTGCGCCGGAAGTGATCCAAGTGCTGCTGCAGCAACTCATCCGGCTGCACCTGGATGGGCTCCTTACCATGGTGAATGTAGGGGATGAAATCATTTGGGACTGGGTTTTTAAATAACAGGGATGGGATGTGTAAATCCAGAGATATCCTATCCCAGGCAGAGCAAGGATTGGCCACGGCCTCCGCTTGTGGTTTCGCCTTCTTCAACGCTTTGCTTCGTGCATCATCAGAGTGAAGCACCTGCCAAGGGCGACCAGATACTGGACCATTTAGCGGTTTGGAAATCAGTAACTGGTTCGGGCTGTCCCATAATATTTGTGTGTACAATAAAAATACATAGATATTAGATATCTATTAAATTTATGTAATCTCATGTAATAATATGTATATATGGTCTTGTGTTCCGTGTTCCTACCCCCCCACCCACCCACCCACCCACCCACCCCAATAGTATGGGTCCCCAGGTTGCACCCCCTTCCCTTCTACTTGCAAGCTATTGGCAGCATTTCTGAGGTCCACCCTCCTATTTGCTAGGTCGCATTTACTCAAAGTACCTATGTGCTACCTATAGTCATATATACAATCTGCTTCCTATATATACATATATATATATACAGTACACATTTTATACATACATACATACATACATACATTACATTACATTACATTACATTACATACATACATACATACATAACATTACACTACATTACATTACATTACAGTACATTACATTACAATACAATACATACATACATACATTCCATACATTAGATACATTACATACATTACATACATTACATATATGACATACATACCAACCATACATACCAACCGTACATACCAACCGTACATACATACATAAAAACATACATTACATTACATTACATTACATTACATTACATTACATACATACATACATACATTACATACATTACATACATTACATTCATTACGTACATTACGTACATTACATACATTACATACATTACATACATTACATACATTACATACATTACATACATTACATTACATACATACATTACATACATTACATACATTACATACATTGAATACATTACATACATTACATACATTACATACATACATACATTACATTACATTACATTACATTACATTACATACATTACATACATACATACATACAATTACATACCATTACATACCATTACATACCATTACATACCATTACATACCATTACATACCATTACATACCATTGCATACCATTACATACCATTACATACCATTACATACCATTACATGCCATTACA
>Ga0126342_10007047_pt1 | contig 20014 bp, 11 predicted proteins | sample Cyp1metagenome_FD_92528 | JGI IMG/M metagenome (GOLD analysis project Ga0126342, IMG submission 92528) | Coral microbial communities from Lord Howe Island, Old Settlement Bay, Australia - Cyphastrea 1 metagenome | ecosystem: Host-associated > Invertebrates > Cnidaria > Coral ... | reverse complement strand
GACTCTTTCTCTTCTCTGATCTTCTCTCTTCTAATCTTTCTCTTCTCTCTGCCTCTGCCCTGCTCTGCTTTTCATCTGTCCATATTGTCGGAAGTTTGACTTCTAAACTTCCTTCGATAATTTAGACTATTACATATAATTATATATAGTTAATAGATGTTTACACATAGTTGTCCATTATGTGTATTTAATGGGATATATCTTATGTGAGAACCATTGCGCTATCTAGTAGGGCACCAGCTAGGAGGGCAACCAATAAGAACAATAATTCAATAATACTACTTTCATACTCGATTGATGGCTACAAAACACCCGAAGATACCCCAAGCGCTTGCTACGGTCAGCCCAAATTCGTCAAAGGCAGAATGCCAGGATCTATCTGTGTCGGCAAGGACAACGGCACGACGTCGATTCACAGCGACAGCAGCTCGAGAAGCAGATGCATCAACTGAAGCCTCGGCACCTGCACCGTCATCCTGATAGGCTTCCACCCGCCGACGCTTGCTGCCGCCTGCTCCGCCAGCTCCAGTACGATTCGCGGACTCGTGCACGGCAGCAGCAGCACTCAACAGAGACTGGTCCGCTGCAAGATTTCTGCTACCCACCCTCATCGTTCTCCGTTGCTCATGCCTCTCACGCCGCTCGTTCTCCTCCTGCGGCGTTAGTCTGCCTCTTCGTCCCATGGCGTAACAATAAGGATCAAATCGCTACTTCTTTGTTAGTCGATCTCAGAGACATATCTCTATATGCCGGAATGAGAAAATGCATGTGGAAAACCCCTCTCTCTTCAGATTGAGCTGTAAACCTGAACCCTATCAGCATTCAGGCGCAAGAAATCTGTTCACGCTCACTTCAATGAAGATGCCGAAGATATAAATGCATCATAATTCAAACGCATCTCCGATGAGTAGCAATGATATAGTGACATCATTCTCATGCTTGAGTATAGTTGAGTTTCATGGGATATAGTCTATAGATGTTTATAGCGTATCTGATGTATCTGGTTGGTCCTTGAGGCCCCATCTGCAAAAATAGACGCAAAAATCAGTTGAGACCTTTCCCCAAAAAAACAAGCAACTGGTCCGTTGGTACATCAACAAATGCGACATCACCATGCATCGGTTGGCTCAAACATAATGGGGAAAATTATGTTCTCAATGATGAGATGGTTCCTGGGTTCCAAATTTCTGAGGAGCAGCCCTTATTTAAAACCCAGTGTCGTTCATGTTTACAATGAGCATCTCACTCCCCGGCCCGAATTGTTGGCTCCTGCTCTTCCTGCATCCTTGAGAAACCAGCGTGTTGCCGTCGATAGTTGCAGATGCTCTCTGGTAAACCAACATAACTATGGCAAATCAGCATTTTTAATGGGAAAACTCACTATAAATGGCCATGTTCAACAGCTATGTTATTTTACCAGAGGGTACTTCCCTGGGGTGATGGACACCACCTTTCTAGGCCCAAAATCCAACTTCCACTCAGACAAACCTCCTGTTGATCCCCAATGGCTACAATCCAATCAAGACCACAAATTCAGTGCTGGTGAGATGGGAAATGTGAATGTATGCTTTTGCTTGTTAAAACATCTTGAAACCCAAGTTGTTGCTTGTTAATATATGCTTTCCGGTTAGCTAAACTTAAAACCAAGTTTATTTCTGGTGCGAGCATGTCCACATCATTTAAAGGCATTGAACTTCATTGTTCTGCTGTGTGAAAAAGGCTATATCATCATGATTCATCATAATATATATATATGATGTCAAATCTTAAGTCTTAGCATGTCTTGTCTATGAAATCATATGAGGGTTTCCTAAAATGGGGGGTACCCCATTCATCATCTATTTTAATAGGCTTTTTCATTATAAACCATCCATTTGGGGATACCCCAATATTTATGGAAACCATCTGAAATCCCCCATGTTTCGCTGAAGTCGCCATGTTTAAAAAAAGCCTCAGAGGTGAGAAGATCCAGGAGGCCCAGCGTAGGAGGCCCAGCGTGCCACGACTCTGAACCATCCTCGGGCTTTTATGGGGATTTTTTCACCGTGAAACATGGGGATTGACCACCAAACTATGGAGGATATAGCCATATTGCAGGATGGCCATCAATCCACAGGAAGTCATATGCCCATGAGGATTCCCATCATGGGATGGATGACCATCACTGGTTGGTGGTTTTTCGCCTACCCCTCTGGAAAAAAAAAACTATGAGTCAGTTGGGATGATGACATTCCCAACTGAATGGAACGTCATAAAGTTCCATGGTTCCAAAGCACCATCCAGTGGAGATTCGTCGGACATGGAGAAATATCATTGGATAGCTAGTCGGACTGTGAGATTCTGGATTCCTGGATGTTCAAGAAGGGGATTCCCAATTCATCTGGGTAAATTATACTATTTCACTAACCTGAATTAAGGCGGCCATTTGGGGATGAATTCCCGAATCCTAACCATGATTCCCAGTGACGGAGAACAGTGAGGTCGTTATAATTTACCCAGATTCATTGATGATACCCTCTGGTAATTTAACATAGCTATTGAAAATGACCATTTATAGTGGATTTTGCCATTGAAAATGCTGATTTGCCATAGTTATGTTGGTTTACCAGAGGGTACCCAATATATAAAGGGAAGTTTTCACCCCCTACGACCAATCCACGGGGGTTTTGCTCCATAGTTTTTGGCCCGAAAACATATCAGGGGTGACGCCAAATCTGGCGGGATTCAAGCATGCAAACTTGGGGATTGAATCAGGTACTTCAGAAAATCGTGTTTTTTGTTAGCTTACAGTCGCATTTTCGCTGTTTAAGAATTGCTAGGTTTTAAGAAGATATTGCACCTTGTTCTTGACAAACTGCTTGGTCGCTACAAAAAATTCGGATTCTCGTGGCTCAAATGCTCAGTACGTTTTGGGTCAAACGTGTTGTTCGAATGTGTTCAATGAACAAAAACATGGTTCAACCATCTATGTTTTTGGGTCAATGATTTTGAGCTCATGGAGCAACAGTCACAACATGTGAGTACAATATCCAGGCCCACGACCCCTGAGGACTGGAAAAAAAATGCCGGGTATACCCTCACTATTTCCACTTACTAGTCATTGATTGAACATAACAACTCCTGACCCAATGTTTTCCCTCATACTCAAAAGCAAAATGTTTGGGTACCTACAGGAAAGCGCGAAACTCATGCCTAAGTCACGCCTGTGTGCTGAAAATCTGCTTTCCCCCATCTAAATGCAATTTCCAGGAAGTCATGCCTATTTCATGCCCGCAACCCAAATCACCATCTAAATGCAGCGGAAACCTTTGCTTCATTTTGATTAACTGATACCAGTAGTACTGCACAAGGCGGTGGCGGAAGTTTCAAAAATAGTAGCCCTCAACCATGCACCACTTACAGCTACATGATTCCTCTTGTGTTTGCGATGTTTCATAGTTTATAGTTTATATGATATTAATTCAATTTATGTTCTAAAAAAAGTGAACATATTTGGAGGTCAGCTTGGGACAAAACAACTGATTGTGAGCCAGTGGGAAGTGGGAGGGTAACCCCTTGATAAAACAATCTACATCAATTTACTTGGATGAAGGGTTACAAAGAACTCTGTCGCGTTGACACCTACGGCACCGTATTTGGGGGTGCTTCTTCGCATCCAAGACAACCAACATCAAAGTGATGCAACCTATAATGACGGTGTTCCAATGTTCCTGTAGACCCTCCATGTACCCAAACAAAACAGGTAGGTATCCTCCCCAAAGCTATGGCTTGTTGCATTTTGTCCCCTCCAGAAAGGTAATCCTTTGCACATCTTTACACAAAGCATGTGTTATGGAGCATCCCGACCTCAACCAAATTTCTATGGGCTTCCTCTCAGGGTCCATTTGTCAATGGGAATTCCAGGAGCCTAAAATGGAGGTACTGTACCATATAAGGCCATATTTTGTGGGGATATTCCCTCACATAGGCCTTACATAGGCCTTACATAGGCCTTATATATGGTAGGTACCTCCAATCAATCGGTTCCTGAAATGGCCATTGAGTTTGCAGCTGCCCATGTTTTTCCCAGCGACGGACCGATATTGCTGATCATCGGCTTTTCTCTGATGGGACCGCTGGCGGACCTCGACGGGTCAGAAGGAGCCACGACCTTAACAAGGCCTTATTTCTTGGGGTACCTGTGATGGGAAAACAAATCATTGATCCAAAAAATACCAGCTTGATGGTACCACATCTTTGAGCCGAACAAGTGAAAAAACACACAATTTTCTCCGATTTGTCAATGATTCAATGCCGTTGACCGTTGGCCAAATCTCCGTGCATTGTTGATTTTATACATCCCTGTTGATTGATGCAGTAATTCCTCCCCGTCATTGATTAAACATTCCCATTGATCTCTTGGTTCAATCCGCATCCATTTCATGGACAGCCATCAATCCTTCCAAGAATTGGTTTATTGGAAAATTGACAGGAAACCCCAATCAATTTGCGGGTATAGAGTGTAAAAAATGACAAAGCACCTTATTTTCATGCACTTTCTCCCCACAAACCCAATTCATTGGAGGTTCATCCCGCTTTAAGTCAGATGTCAGTGGTGGTTGCACACATGGATGAACTAACTACCCTCCCATAATAAGAGTTGGCTTGCTAGAAAATCCACGAATTGTAGCTGATGTTTCCATTCAAAACCTCCAAATTCCATGGGATTTCCCTCAATGTCCCATCTTCTCCTACAGGATGGTGACCCTCAGTTATAAGTTGGTTTAGAACCCCCATGAACTGTAGTTATATCTACCATTGACATCCATAAAACGTATAGTTAAACCACTTCTATCACAGTTTCACAGCCTATCTTGGGGTTTGCCTCTGATTTTTCCCCTGAAAAGCGCCATGTTCGCCGGGTGGCTGGTCCTCTTCCAGGTCCCCCCAGAGATCCTCCTCGCTGGCGCGCAGCTCGACCTGCGACTTCCTCGGGGAGCTCTGCAGGTGCTCCTCCGAGGCCCCCCCGCCCGGTCCCGCGAGGTCAGGTGCACCACTGGGTTTTGCTATGGCATTTCAGATATGACTTATATATAAACTACATATCACCATTTGTATATATATATAAATAACCATAAAAATGTATATACATATATTATAGATATATGGCTAACTATGGAAATCAGCCCCATAGTAGATAACTATGGATATAACTATATGGATAACTAACCCCCATAGTAGACATAAGTCCTGGTAAGTAGGGTGACATCTGTATCCACTTATAGTTCACCTTCGGAATGGAACTTCCAGCGGATCTTCATCACCGGCCCCCAACCTTGACCCGTGATTCTTCGCCCGCCAGAAACTTGAGGCTCTTTGTCCTCGCATCCGCATCCCTCAGCGAAGAGCTACCGACCATGGGATCAGGTGCTTTGGTAGACCTTAAGCCTGGAGAAATAAAGGCTTAACAGTTGCTTTGGAAATGGAAACACATGAAAGTTGCTGCAGAGGATTTCTTTTAGTTTCTATTTTTAACTGGAAGCTTCCAAAGAACAACTCTTCTTGACACAGGGTTCATACCCATCGTGATTAAAAAATATGCTCTACTCATAAGCCCTGAGAGTTAGGGATTTGCCTAAGCGAACCAATATATTCAATCATATACAAGTATTGGTGTCTCATAGGCCCTGAGAGTTAAGGATTTGGTGTCAGTTGTCACTTGTCGCACAAGAAGAAAAGCATATAGGCAACCCCAAAAAAATGGAAACACTGCAATTTACCACTATTTTACAATCAGATTTTCCAAAATTCTATCTCAACTTGGGGGTTGCTATATCCATGTCTTGCTCTACATCTACCACTGCGCTGATCAACCCACCAATAATCTGATCAGCACAGTTGGGGGATATCGTTGACAACTGTTTGCATTCCTGATTCATTGGACACATTCACTGTATATCCACCATATAAGCATAGGTACATCTATGCTGTTGTAAACCAACAAACATAGGTACACTAATAATGTGGTAGATATACATATGAGATGGAACATGGGTCAGGAATTCACACTTATGGTTTTGCTCAAAACTGCCAACACCAAACCCCCGTCGTGTCCACTGGTGCTATGGTTAAATCTGCTTACACCGACACGATCTCCTATGATAGATCCTGTCAGCTATAAATATATATATATATACAAATAGTCATGGGTATCATCAACCATATAAATCATATTTGGTCGTCATATATGGTTATCGTTTGCCGAAACACATATATATATATTCATCAACATTAAGTCGACATTAACTGATCATTATGTCAGAAGTTGAACCATTGAGTATAGTCATGGACATCAACTAGTCATTTACTAGTCATTAAGTTATACAGTCGTTATATATATACACAGTTCTATAGTTTATAGCAATATATACAGTTTTTATATACAGTCATTAGTCATTTACTAGTCGTTATACCACATTCTTCGTTGTAGTTCTTGGCATCCAAGGCATCCAAGGCATCCAAGGCGCATGGCAATGGCCTTGAGGCTGAAGGTGCTGGCGGCCAGCGCTTGGACCGTCATGCGGTTGTCCAACTCCCGGTAGTCCTGGCGGGCGAGCGGCGAGCGGCGGGCGGGGCCATCTTGGGCTTCCAGGATCTTCCAGGATTGGCCAAGTCATGTTTGATAATTAGATTGGATGTATATATATATATAATATATATATATATATATCAAGAGAGAGAGAAATAGATGTACAACAAGTGTTTAGATTCTATGATATATATATATGTAGATCAATAGATAGATAGATAGATAGATAGATAGATCGATGGATGGATGGATGGATGGATGGATCGATGGATGGATGGATGGATGGATGTATAGATAGATATGCATTATATGAGTTTATGTATCTTATATACATATATATATATATACTGGGATACTACACAATCATGTATTCTGGAATTCTGAGATGCACAAATCACGAACAGAAAATGAAAGTATCCTAAATACAACATCTGGTACCTTCTGCTTTACACCATATGGGGTTGCCTAAAAATCATGTACCACCCAATTTCACTGCTGAATCATCATATCCACATTATCCGAGATTATCTCCATTAACTATTAACCCAATATCTATCATCTATTAATCAACCTTGGTTATCTTTTCAACCCAATATGTAAATCAACCATTCCTATGATTCAAATTACATCTTGGGGTACACCTCATTTTCAGACACTACAAGCTCCGGTGGCAGTTCCTCGCAAATTCGGTGCACCGACTTCTTCAAAACCTGGGTTTTTGACAAATGACGCCACCCTGGCGTACAGGATGGGGCCCCCCAGTGATGTGAATGTTGGTTTATAAACCCCATGAATACTATAGTTATCTATTAGTTATCTATAGTTACATCTACCATAAACCATGGAATTCAGCCACTTTTCTAAGGCAACTGAACGCTATCTCCCCATCCAGTATACCATCTGGTTTCATCAAACGTGGCTGGCTGGACGATCCCCTGATAAATGGTAGATTTTCCAGCTGGTTCTCAACCTCCCCTGTTGCTGGTCATTGGGGATCATCATCCGTTAGAAAAAAAAACTCAAAGCACCAATCAGTCAAAAATATCTAGCTGTTTCTTGATTGGTGAAGCCCAATGGTGGTGAAATGTTGGCAGCATGGCACGCTGATCGACTGAGATCTTTTCGGGCGGGGACTAACCTCACAAAATACCATGGGAATCATGGTACGATGATGCTTTCAACCCTGGGTAAAAATCTGTTGTTGGGGCGAGACCTCAGAGTCAAACCAGAAGAAAAGATAGCCAAAGGGGGAACAATTTTGTTTCCCTGCAATGATTTTCAGGAAAACACACATTTTTAATGTGTGTATGTTAAAACTATTGAGAATTCACAAAACTCCGCAGCATTCCTAAAACTTATGGCTATAGATCAAAGTTGGTACCAATATAGTATAAACATGTATAAACGCATTCCTGATACAGTACGATGTTCATCCGTGAAAGACACGACCTGCCTGAAGTCTTCGCTGTGACCAGTGGACCAGTGGACCAGGCCACCGATGTCATGTCCCAACGAAAACCTAGCCCTAAACAGGAATCCTTCAATGTTTGGTGATAAAGACTGATTAAGACAGTATATTTGTAATGATTATAAAAGAGTCTTTACATTTATAAATATATATATATATTGTACATCTATATGATTCAATGTCTGGTGAATCACATATAATATAGATGTACAATAAGTTCTGCTTGAGGACATTTCTGCTCGAGACTCGAGATATGTAGTGATGTTTGATGATTTTTGTTCGTTTCAGGAATGTGTGCTCGAGGCATTGTACACAATTCACAGGGTTCCAAACAACTACCTTTTCAATGTGCACTGGTTTGCGCAAATTTTCGCGTTGTGCATCCTTGTTCTGCTCAGATCAGAGGAAATCAAATAGGACATCACAGGGCATTGTCAAACTATGATAAGTCAAGACAGTACAGTCAAGATTTGTTTTTTTTCCAGTTTCTGCTCGTTGTTGACGTTTGCTCGGTTAAGGGAGAAGATATGAACAGCCCCATGAAAAGATCCAAAATGTCACAGGTTACAACTACAATCAGTTAAATATATCCATATGCTCAATGTATGGGTATATTTACCTACATTTGTTTTTTTGGGGGGGGGCAAATGTTGGACCATATTCCATATACATACATGGAGCATATGGGTATGGGATTGTCTCAAACTGTGAGATAGCATGTTCAAAAGGATAGCCATGTCATTGCGAAACAACGATTTTCTCCCAGAAAAAAATGAAGGTTTCCATAAATGGGGGTACCCCTAAATCATCCATTTTAATAGGATCTTCCCCTTTAAACCAACCATTTTGGGGTACCCCCAATTTAGGAGCCCCCCATTTTAGCGTTGTGGGGTTCCACCAACACGCAGTCATGATGCTCGTTCCAGTCGATTGCACTGACTGGCCAGCCTGGTGAATCTCACCTGGAGCATCGCCGTAGAGTGTCTGAACATGGGGTCGGTCTACCACCCCGCAATAAATCAATAAGGGGTTTCCATAAATAGGAGTATCCCCAAATGGATGGTTTATAATGGAAAAACCTGTTAAATATGGATGATCAATGGGGTACCTTGGAGGTACCACCATTCATGTTATGGAAGCCCCCAAGCCCTGGACGTTGAATGGGATGATGATTATATAACCAGCCACCCACGACATTTAACCAGCGGATTTAGATGATGATGTTCATTATTATGATGATATCAGTTCTGTACCGATGATGATGATGATGATGTTTAACCAATGAATTTAGGGGGTAGCCGATTTTTCAGACAAGGCCAATGCAATGTTTTGTGTCTTTACCATCAGCTACAGGATTTCCTGCGGGCTGAAGTCATGTCTGGGCCCCCAAGAACTGAATTCAATGGGAACATCTCAAGGTCATGGCACAAAAAAGGTGAAAACAATGGGGTGAAACCATGGATTTTAGCTCCAGAAAAAGCATCATGGCTGATCCGCGTCGTCTTCATGACGGTTGATTCAGTTCACTCGCGGAAATTGTCTATATAAATCTATATATATATATACATATATATATATAATGTATAGGTGGATAGATATAATGTGTAGGTAATTAAACGAAACTTTGGAAAACATACAGTCTTATTTGGACGATAAACCCGTGTTTTTTTCATTCTGCAGATATCCCCTTCAAATAACCCCCAAGTGAGTCACACAACTTATGAGAATGCCGTTTCAAACGTGATCCATGGCTGTTACAACTACAAATATGACCATTTATCCCATTCATAAGCTGGATGATATCTCTGGTGGTAAATGTTAACACAATTCCAAGGAGTATGGGTCCTCAATAGTTAAAATATTCAGCTACTACTAGACTACCAAACAATCAATTAATATCCCATGAACTATAATCAATAAATACCCCTGAAAAAGATTGAAAAAGTGTATAGCCCTAAAAAACATAAGTACAGCCCTACATAGCCCTAAAAAGAATCTAATGTTCAATGTAAAATCACCGTAGTTTGATGACTAAACATGCTTAAACTCAAGCAGTGCTGGGTGAATCCCGTTAAAGTCAATAATCAATCAACCCAGGTTTTTTGTGTCCCATCAATCATGTAGTATATATATATTATATATTCCCAAAACAAATCCGCATTCTCTCCATCATATTCCCATTAAACTCCCATTAAACTGCTCATCAATCCCAGTATATATATATACATCATTATACATCTACGTATACATTAATGGTTAATTTGTTACGTATATACATTACAAAAACTAACCATTAAGCCTGCCATAATCCTATCCCCAATACCTCGCGACTACTCCACCACTTCTAAAAATCGATCGCCTCATCGACGTACTGCAGCGCCTCTTGCACTTCTTGTCCTTGGGAAGTGATTAATAGTGGTTCATAATGGTTATTAGGGATTAATACCTGATCAAATGAATAATATATCTGGTTGGTGGTGCAATAACCATCTTGGAACTTGTTGAACCACGTCTTTAACCAATCACTTCTTGTCAACGAGACATGCCATCTGTTTTCTGTGGGAACAAAAACATATCAAATCCTCATTTCACCCATTGTTCAAATGATGATCCTTCTCCTGGTAAGATGCCCATATTTCATCATAGTTCCGATGATTTTCCATGAGGTGCTCATGTTTCCAACTATTTTCCATATGTTCACCTTCCAAAATTTCCATATTTCTAACTATGTCCATCATCTTTTCCAATGATTTTCCTTATCCCTGCCACATTTCGCAGCTTCGTTGCTGAAGGTGGCAAACTTCGGTTCGATGACCAGCAAGCCCTTGGCCTGAAGAAAGCCAGGTAAAACCTCTGAAAACCAATGGCATTGCCTGCTTTTTTTAAATGAGTTCTTGAAAATCTTCAATTCATCATTTTTCGATCAGTTTTCCATGTATCTTGCCTGATTTTTCCAGGTGTTCTCAGGTTTTCCTGTGCCAAAAAGGCCATTTTTGGCCACTTCCCACGTGGAAGGCCACTTCCCACGTGGAAGGCCACTTCCCCGCGCCTTCTCCTCCACTTGTTCCACCTTCAGGGAGGCGTGATCCGCAGCGCGGGTGGCCCTGCGAGATGGACATGCAGGTGATGACATGTATATAGATGATATGTTGTAATATCAAAATAGGTTAAATATATAAAAATAGTGATTAATAGTTGTTATTAATAGTGATTAATATACCATAATAGTGATGAATAGTGGTTCATAATGGTTATTAGTGATTAATACCTGATCAAATGAATACTATATCTGGTTGGTGGTGCAATAACCATCTTGAAAAATATGAAAGTCAATGGGAAGGATTATCCCATGTATTATGGAAAATAAAAAACCGTCCAAACCACCAACCAGATATGGTACCCTCTGGTAAACTAACATAGCTATGGAAAATCATCATTTTTAATGGGAAAACTCACTATAAATTGCCATTTTCAATAGCTATGTTAGTTTACCAAATGGTATATGATATGTTGTAATATTAAAATCGGTTAAACATATTAAAATAGGTTAAAGCAGGTAAAATATGTGGTAAAAATAACATATAATATTATGGTATATTGTAATATTAGAATAGATTAAACTATGGGATTAGATGTAGGATAATAAGTGGTAACATGTAGGTTAATATATAGTAATAGGTGGTGTAATATGCATCAATAGTGTATAATATTAGAGTATAATAGGTGATATACTGGGATTCAATGGGATTTAATGGGATATATATAATTACTATATAATGTAATGGGATTAAAGTTGTATTATATTGCATTACAATGCATTTAACACATAATATATACCATTATCTGATAACATGTATTTGTAACATGTATGTACTGTAACTATATAATATGTATGATGGGATTTGAACGGATTTAATGGGACATGGAGCAGCGTCAAAAAGTTGGTTTAGGAACTGGTGTGTTTATAACTATTCCAATAGTGGGTTTTTTATGATCCCCTTTCAATAGGTTAGTAGAACCCCAAAAATAACAATCAATGGGTCTTTGACAATGCTCAGTGTATAATCCGTACACTGAGGTATATACACACAAATATGGATATGAATGTATGTCAAGCTATTTATGATTGAATAATATAACTAAATGTTTGCATTGGAATACCTAACCAATCATTAGCAGCGGTTCCGGACGCATTAGTAATAGGGAACTAGTACCGTATTGGAATCCTTATATTGCCCAAAAGTTGAGAGTGAGTGCATGATAATGTTTTTTGAAGGATGCTCATACCAGCATTTATAATTGTCATAGACCCATAATGACTCGACCTCCCATCTGCTTCCCCATTTCAAGTGGATTCCTCATGGGAGAACACCATTTCATCATCGACGTAAATCCAGGTGAATGGGATAAACATGGATAAACCATTTACCCTCTGGTAAACTAACATAGCTGTTGCAAATGGTGATATATAGTTGATTTACCCATTAATAATGGTGATTTTCCATAGCTATGTTAGTTTGCCAGAGGGTAGTTCATTGATTTTCACAGCTATAAACCTCCATCTCTTTGCTGTAAATCCTGCATTTTCACTATCCCTTATCCCAAATAATCCTCAAGCCCATCTGCTTCACATGGGGGGTTCCTAAAATAGGGGTACCCCATTTATCATCCATGTTCATAAGATTTTCCATGATAAACCATCCATTTGGGGTATCTCCATTTATGGAAACCACCATATATAGCCAATTGGTAATTGGCATAGGGATTCCCCATATTCCCCGTTCTTGGAGTATTATAATTCCCAATATATTGGGTAGTATAATCCTCTATAATCATCAGCCAACCAGGTTTTTGAAATATCTGCGCCTCTCAATCATCAAAGTATTTTGTTCTGAGCGCCTTGCCAACCTCGGTGCTGGGTGACATCGGGTGACTTTACGCGACGTTACGCGAGCTCGACAAACAGATGATCGATGTTTTGGTGGCAAAAACGTGTTTTTTTACACAAAGAAATGGAGAAACCAAGACATGAGGTAAAATAATCAGCAACCACAAAGATATATCATGTTTTGTTAAGGTTATGACCAAGAGAGGCCTTGGTTTTGAAGACACTTGGATATATACATAATATATATACATAATATATAAATATAAATATATATATTATATATATATTATATATATATTATATATATATATTATATTATATTGTATATATTATATATATTTCTATGTGGTTTGCCGAAACGCAGCTACCTGTGACCCATCACTCAGACATGACTAGGAGAACAGAGTTCTGGATGAGCCAACATGGCAAGATCAGCTTCCTTCCTACGCGCTGGTTTCAAGCATGCTTGGATATGTTTGTGAGCTCCCCATTGAGGATCGGCATTTCAATAGGCCATCAACACATGGCGAAAAAACCATTCAGGGCGATAGTTCAGTGATGGACCCAAATTGCTCACCGAGCCGGGTCCGCATGATACAAACAAAACATGCATCTATACATCTAATATACACGCGTCCAAATCACTGTGTTTTCCTATTTCATTGCATATGTATGTGTGGACACGTGGCTATGGGTCACAGCCTGTATTAGTAGAGACCCATTGATGTATCAGCGACATCAACCGTCATGAAAATAAGATAACAAAAAACAAACATACGAACGCAATAACGGTCAGAATAGGTTTCAATGATATGTATATATATATATATATATATACATAAGTGGATGGCGGCTTCAACCCATCAAGAAAGAACATGTAGAATCAACCAGATTATCTGGATCATCATCAAAAAATACAACAATGTTGAACATAAAACATGTTCAAAACTATCAGATCATCATTGATCATCATTCGTGACATACCCCTTGTATACGTATTGTATGCCCAGTTTAGATCATTTCGGATGGTCACCCTGGGGTAGAACTAAAATGATGTGGAACATCCACCATTTGTTCATGTTCCGGATGGAAAACCATGGCTATTTCTACATGTATGTACACGTTTACCCCAGGGTATATATATATATTATGTATGTTGCCAAATGTATACAATACATCCCATTAATGTTGTAAGGGAATGGTTACCATGGGACATATACAATACATATATTATAGTTACTTCCATGATAAATGATATATCATAATTACATGAACAATCATGAACATATATCTCCCATTAAATCACAAAGTAAATATTCCATACACCCTAATCACATATATATATATATAGTTCAATGCAAATTGGTATTCCAATGCGAACATATAATGATAGTCCATCATATATGGAGGTTTCCTAAGTCATAGGGGTACCCCCAAATCATCAATTTTATAGATTTCCATGAAATAAACCAAGCATTTTGGGGATTCCTCCATTTATGGAAACCACCATATATAGCCAATTTGTAATTGGCATAGGGATTACCCATATTCCCCGTTTTTGGGTTATTATAATTACCAATATATTGGCTAGTGTAATCCTCTATAATCATCAACCAACCAAGCTTTACAATTGGATTTATATTGGATTATACATTGTTCTATAAATTCAATTAAAAAAAAACCCTTGGTTACCTTGGTTGATGATTCCCATTACTATAATCATCAACCACCCAGGCTTTTGAAATATCTCACCTTGATTGAAACCACCGAACCACGAACGGCCTAGTGGCTCCACCAAAGTTCGACGGGTACTTTTTTCGTGGTTCTGGGTGCCGAACAAGGTGGTTTTGAAGGAAAAAACACAGATCTGCATGATTGTTTATTTGTATATATACATATATATGTATATATATATATAGATGTATATATATATGTTATATATATGATATACTAGTATTGTTGTTGTCGTGGTTATGATTAATATATTTCCACTATGCAGATAATATATATATATAAATAAATAAATATAAATATATATATATATATATTGTACAAACACATAATATATCTATATACATGGTTACACACTACACACAAAAAAAACTAAACATGTGTAGGCCGTCAAATAAATATAGATCACGCAGATACGTGCCAACTTTAGATCTTTAAACCACCAATAAACCTCAATAAAACTGAACTATACACTCAAACAAATTCATTTAGAGTACCGCATGGAAAGCTCATGAACAACTAAAATGGTACCCCAAAAAATTGTCAACTACCCAGGAGTTTGATAATGAAGGGTGATGTTACCCTCCAGCGAATTTATATAGATATAGAACAAAAAATAAGCTGAAAATTGATGGGACTTGTTTACCATGAGAACCGCAATATATACATATATATATAAATAAACTACATATATATATATATTATATATATATGTATATCGGATTTACATACTATTTCTAGGCATGAGCGTTGCAACGTGAAACCTATAACCGACCTTAAAAATGATGATGGATGTAAAACACACCTTTCACGTTTTAATTTATGGCCTCAAACCGGGTCTTGGATGTGTTGTACGATATACTTATTGCAGAAGGTTGATTTGTCCATTAGGAAACGGAGGATTTCAAGAAGAAAACCATGTGCCAGAAACGAGTTTGTTTTCTTTTCGCCAGCAATCTCCATCGTTTGCAAAAAAAAGCAAGCCCTTTTTGAACGAACGGATCAGGATCCTCGGCCGGTCATATGAGAGATCATCCCAAGTAGAGGTATATGTGCAGTATACCCAATAAAGCACCTCTATTGGGCATGGTTTATTCATGGGTTTACTACATCTGTTGGTTCTACATAAATGAAGACATTGCCACCGGTCTTTTTTGTCAGGGAATTTTGCAAATGCCATGAAATATCTGGTTTCCAGCATTGTAAATGGACATATGCCATCATATATCATCATATATTATCAAATACCTCTATACATATCATACAATACTATACATGTATATATATATACTGTATATATTGTGTATACCATCTGGTTATTTCACATAGCCATAGAAAATCACCATGTTTAATGGGTAAACCATCTATTTCTATGGGCCATCTATACCATGGCTATGTTAAATAACCGGAGGGTATACATATATTACATACATATATATATATATATATTACATAAATATATTATATATATATATATATATTATATGGAAATTCCATCGTTTCCCGAAGAAATATGAAATCTATACTTCCGGGAAGTTCGGCAGCTGGTATTTTCCGCCGTCCTCCATCCGTTCCTGGAACTTCGCCAGCTCCCCCTGGGGAATCGTCCGACGATGGTCCGGAATCGCATGGCAAAAGTACTTGGTGGCTCACCCCAGTTCGCAAGTCGAGAATAGCCCCAGTGATAAGTGGGATAAGTAGGGTTAAATAGGCTTAATTCACCAAACAAACTAGGATCAAAAGCCACTAAGTGGGATGCGCCACCAAGTAGGGTCTATAACGACAGTATGGTTATTGCAAGAATATGGAGGTTTCCTAAAGTGCAGGTATCCCAATAGCTGGATGGTTTATTTCATGGAAATCCTGTATTAAACTGGATGACGTGGGGTACTTCCATTTTAGGACGAACCTCCAGATGCCGTTAATGCTGCTAATAATTGAATCATAACTATTATTATATTGTGAACAATAGTAAGTATATATATATTATGTCAATATTTGATTATATCTATGTAACATATAATATGAATACTATCAACATTATTATCACTGTTTACTATTGAGAATCTTGTTGTTATAATTTGACAATTGATAATTGATACTCATGGTGATCCCGTTATCAAGTACAACAACAATAAATCATGTTGTCAGGCCAACAATACAATTGTTATCGATTACAATGCTCATATTGTAACAATATAAGACAAACAATGCTAGACATAACAATATTTATCCCTATACCGCTAACAATCAACTGATTAGAGGAATATATGGAACTATCATGAATTATCATCATGCTTTTTACAGCCAACATCAGACCAACAATAGGCCGTCATAAGTTATATATATATATATATATATATATTTAAACATATAACACATTAGTAGGAAAAAAACAAACAATAGAAGTAATTAGTGAACAATGGCAATTAAATCGATATTAAACCGATTCCCATAGCCAATCACAAGACGCAACGCACCTGCAGTGCTTGGTTCAAGCCGTTCACTGCTTCGGCCACCCAATCCCTGAGACCATCCTTGGGAGTCTGTGGGATCCACCGTCATCAACTGCTTGTGTTTTTGGTGTATCTGTATATCGTATAAATATGTATAAATTAACCAGAAACCAAACACAGTGGTTGTATAAATCAAAACTGTCATATGATTATATATATATATAGACGTACATATAATTTTGTATATCATGTATCATCCCAAGAAAATGATTATGTGGATACGACATAGATATAGCGTTTGCCAGGGAAAATACAACAAGCACCCAAATCGCATTGCTCCCACAGTGGCTTATCCCATGCCAATAGTGCCTAAAAAGGATTAACCTGGATTTGCTTGAGGAACCACCAAAAAATAAAAAAACACGCCCTTATCGATTCCCCAAGTAGTGGATTTCCCATAGATAAAATATGATAAAATAACAATACATCTTCAGCAAATCCAAGTTTTCTTGTGATTTTTAGCCAACCTCACTGTCCATTGAAGTATGGTCACCTTTTTTTTTGGCGATGAAAAACTGCCCGATTTTTGTGGTCCCAGTCGTGATGTCCATGGACTTTTTACCAATTGTCATACCATGGACTTGGGTGGATTTGAAGCTACATCCATCTATATCCATCTATATCCTCTGTTCGTGTCTTGAAGACTTGAAGAATCTCCAATCTAGACTCCCAGCCGATCATGAGCAACGAGGATAAAACTGGGGTGCGATGATCCTGTTGAATCCAGTTGTTCCATTATAACTGGTTGGTTTTCAAAGGGATTCCCAGACCGGATGATGACATTCCCCCAATGTACTGGAGTTTGTTTAGCCCCTACAAATAACAACTAATAGAAACTTTGATGACGCTGCTCATTTAGTGCGGAAACCAAAAATGGCACTGAGAGAAAAATTCACGGAACTATGAGGCAGGGATCATCATGCCATTGTTTGGCTTTAAAGTTCAATATCTATCGGAAGCCAGCTACTTGGTGGCTCATCCCACTTAGTAAGTGGGTTATGATCCTAGTTATAGGTGGACTAAACCTACTTATCCCACTTATAGCTGGGGTTATAATCCACTTGCTAACTGGGGTGAGCCACCAAGTACTTTGATTGAGGGACAAACCGAATATTTTTTTCTCAAGGTGATGCCGCCATGATCCCTTCAAGATGTTGTCCTCATTGTTCTTCCATTGTTCCGGAACTGATCATATGGCCGGTAGCACATATGGGTGTTGATTATGATTTCACGTTGTCTTCTTTAGGTGAATGGCCCAATCATGAGAAAACAGAACTACAATGGCATCTTCAGGAAACAAATCTGTGAACCCTAGGCCCCGATTTCCACATTTCCACATCCGGAAGTATCTTTTGCCGATTTCCACATGGGAGTTGTGGTCAATGCGGCCCTGCAATGCGGCACTATGCTGGTGATCTTGAATGATTACGCATTGACCAACTTAATGGACATAATCGCACACAACAAAAAATCAGTATGTATATCTATATTGATATGTACTTAGACATACATACATACATCCATCCATCCATCCATCCATGCATGCATGCATGCATGCATACATACATAAATTAATTACATACACACATACAATACATACATTACATTACATTGCATTGCATTACATTACATTACATTACATTACATTACATACATGCATATATATACATATGTATATGTATATATATATATATATATATTTACATATCTATGTATACGTGATTCAGAATCAGGACGGATTGGCATGTTTATTGTTTTGTCTCAACATGGGGGATCTCCCCAAAACAAACCATGCTATTGAGAAACGTGAGGCTTGGAAGCAAAGGATTTTGGGGTTTTCAATGGGTCTGAAAGTCTGAAACTTTGACGTATATATATATATATACATACAGTATGCAATGTGAGGCCCCCCAGTTATAAGTTGGTTTATAAGCCCCAGTAACTATAGTTATAAGTACCATAAACCATAGTTATTGGAGTTATAAACCAGCTTAGCTATCTTGGGGGCCTCACATTGTAGTATTGATTCCTAAATCCACAGATTGATCATGCTTCAATTGAAACTGTCACGTGGGGTCTACCTGATTTGACATTTCCAAGCGGCGTCAGAGCCCGAGCGGACCTGAGCGAACCGAACGCACAACGCAGGGCTCGGCCCAAAACTTTTTCCTACGGAACCACCGATTAATTCTGGAAAAAATCTGGAATTTTCCATCTGAATTTTAAGAATTCCACTGTTTTTGGGAATAATTCCGGAATTTTACATCTGGACTCTTTTCATGCTGGGACTGAACCAAGGATTTTATGGGAATCGGACGAAAGGCAGACTATAATGGAAGATATAAAACAAGATTATGATTTGGGTGTCTGACAATCGGGAATTTCAAATTTGTTGCAGGCTTAGGAGGGACAATGAAATCATCAACCTCATTTTGTTGGGTTGGTGGGTACCCTATGTTTAAATAGACTCATTTTGACGTTGATGTTTGGATGTGTTTTCCTCCTCCAACATGTAGTGAAATATGTTCTCAATTAAATTACTTTTGGCAAGTATCTGTTAACGTACATTTGAACTACAGTGTTGTGTTACAAATAACATCTGATACATGCATATTAAACTACTCCCACCATGGACCAGCTGAGGGGCGAGAAAAAAATACTTTACTTCGAGATATCCCCACCATGACATTGATACGTTTTGTTACTGGCAAATCTTCTGGCATTCTATCTGACATATCTTCTGGCATCCTACCTGGCATATCTTCTGGCATATGTTCTGGCATATCTTCTGGCATTCTACCTGGCATATGTTCTGGCATATCTTCTGGCACTCTATCTGGCAT
>Ga0126342_10007046_pt1 | contig 20016 bp, 18 predicted proteins | sample Cyp1metagenome_FD_92528 | JGI IMG/M metagenome (GOLD analysis project Ga0126342, IMG submission 92528) | Coral microbial communities from Lord Howe Island, Old Settlement Bay, Australia - Cyphastrea 1 metagenome | ecosystem: Host-associated > Invertebrates > Cnidaria > Coral ... | reverse complement strand
GCTTGGACCCCCAGGACGTGGCAAAGGGCAGGCTTGGACGCCCATAAGGAGAAAGAAGACATTGATGTGTCGCCTTGCGGTGCCTGTTGGCTGCAGGATGAAGCATGCCAAGGGAATGTTTAAACAATGGCTTTTAAGGGCTGGCAAGTGGCCTTGGAAAGCTAAGAAGGAGAAGTTCCACACCTGCGGTGGTCCCAGGCGCCGCCCCTGCCTTGGCCAAGGCCGGGGTCGGCGGATAAGATGTGTCCTAACACGTTTCCGAAGCTGTTCTAAATGCAGGCTAAGAACATGTTCCAAGTGCACACTTAGAACAGATAGGCTACTGATTTCATACTGGGATTTTGTGTTCATTTTGTGTATGTCCGTCAGTATATATGTAGTTCACATACATAGCCTCTGTCATCATTGGCGAGCAGGGAACTCTCCGAACTGGGCCCTGGGCCGCTGGCCTCTTCTTTTTTGATCTACTGGGGTAAACCCAACCAGAAAAAAAGACCTCCAATTTTGGAGGGTTGTGCAAACTATTTCTGGTGAGGAAATATATTTTGGATGGTTGATTATTGGGTTTCCTATCTTCCTTTCCCATGGTAGGAGATACCCAGATTCACGCGACCATGCAATTTGCACCGAAAAGGCATGAGGAATGGATTCACATCTGGTTTCTCTGCAAATGTAGTTCATGAATTGGTTCGATATGATTTGGTCTGTCTATTATAAAACATATCAACAGGCCTATGTAATTATGATTAACATTGATTAACTATGTACATAGTTGTATGCCTTTGTTGGCTTGAGAGAACATGGCATGAAAGACGTTCATGTAACCAGATCTTCAAGCGGCCAAGCGGCTCACTGAAAAGTCGGTGAGCATCCACACCAGCTCCTTTGGTGTGAAAGTCGGGCAGGGTTTTGGCTTATAGCCACTTGAGAACTCTTGAGTAGTCTCAAGTATCTCAAAGTGACAAAGGAACACTCACAAGTCATTGCGCACACACACACACAGATATTCACTTTTTGAATGCTGATTTTTCAATTGTTTTGCTACAGTCCCGGAATCGGTTGTTTAAAATCCATGGTTTCCTGTCGATTTTCTCAACAAAACCTATCCATTGATACAGCCAGGCGTGCAAACACTGCGAGAAGATTCATGTCCAGTACGAGTTGATGATGACGGCTACAGGTCCCTTGTCTTCATCCCATCACCCTAACATCAGGTACTTCCAATATAGGCCCCCCAAAATGAATAGATCTGGTCTGGTACTAAACGAAAGGTTTTTGGGGTTATTCTTCTGCTTGGGGGTAGGGATTGTTTGGCTGCCAGGAGGTCTCATCATTGGAGCTATTTTTTTTTTTGTTGGAAAAATTATCTATTTTCTATGTATTTATTACTTTCTTAACAAGAAGCCATCCACGCAAGTCTACAAATTGGTATATGAGTTATATGCGTATGAGTCAATGTGAACATGACCTGTAGGGGCGCCTTAGTCCGCAGAGTTTGCTCATTGTTAGTATATATATATATATTACCCTCTGGTTATTTAACATAGCCATGGAAAGATCCACCATGTTTAATAGGTAAACCATCTATAAATGGGCTATCTATACCATGGTTATGTTAAATAACCAGAGGGTATTTAAAAAAAAATGGACTATGAAATATCAATGGTATAGATGACCCATAGAAATAGATGGTTTACCTATTAAAAATGGTGGATCTTTCCATGGTATATATATATATGTATATCAAATTTTCCACTCTTTGGGTTACTAAAAATCGGTTCAGTTTGATATGAGCCAGGTCGCCGGGTCACCGGGACTGAGTAAAATCGGTGACATGTCCGACATGTCCGACATGTCCATGGTGACTCGGGGGAACATGTGACGCTTGGAAAAAAAAAGCAGGTGAACTAATCAGAAATCATGGGACTTTTTTCTGGTTGGTGGTTTCAAATATGGGATAATAGTTATGATTATGGGATTATCCCATATATTTTATATTATGGTTTCAACTAATCTGTTATTTTCCATAATATATAGGATAATCCTTCCCATTGACTTTCATATGTTTCAAGATGGTTATTGCACCACCAACCAGTAATCCATAACTAAGTGAACTAATCAGAATCCATAGATGGAACATCTTTCCAGTTGATGCCAGTTGTATTTGGATAGCATGGTTAAACCATGTTAAACCGCCCGGTTCTCCTCAGGCCGCACGGTGAGTGCTGCCGTGCAGATCGTTCCGTATGGTGCAGTGGTGGCCAAGGCATGTGCCTTGAGCTCTGCGTAGCCCATGGCTTATGAATCGGATTGTCTATGGATTTTCTTCACAATCCCCAATATCAATAATGGGATATAATGGGATATAATGGGATTATACTGGGATATAATGGGATATAATGGGATATAATGGGATATAATGGGATATAATGGGATATAATGGGATATAATGGGATTATAACGGGATATAACGGGATTATAATATACTGAGATGTTTTTTCATTGGATAAGATATAGAGTATCAAATACAATTTGGTGCCTAAGTTGAACGAAGTTGGTCCTGGAGTAAACATACCAAAAAATGTTTGGAAAAACCATAGGGAAAACCGCTTGCAAAATGATCTACAAATGGTGGGTTTGAATGGGATAAACATATCATATCCTCGTGTTTCAGGATCCCTATTCACCAAGCCTCATTCTGGTGGGTTTCAAGGTGTTTCAAGTTTTGTTGATGTTCAACCAGTGTCAATGCAATGATGATTCCAAATTGGAAGTTATATAACCTTGGAACATTGTGAACTAGGGATTCCGACCAAAAAATCTCATGATTTTTGTCAGAATTTGAATCATCAATTTACATCATATGATATTTCTCAACGGCGGTAAACGCTCAAACCTCGAGAAGTCAAGTCCCGCAATTTGAAATCGGGTCCATTTCAAGGCGGTGAAACACATATTTTGAGTGTCTCAGATACCCATATCTATTTGATATTAGAGTACAACTTTGAAGATTCCCATTTGGTGACGTCCAACAATTGGAGCTGAACACCCCATTTTTGGCGTAATCATCGTAATGGAAAAGTCCATTTTATGGACTGAAGCATCAGCCTGGTGAGTTTCCCATCAGCCCATCCCATGGGGCATTGGTCCGCGATTCTAAGGTGAGTATTTGAACGATCCGCCATTGATCTACATCGGAACCAAGATGAGCTGTATGCGCGTGCGGAAGCTGGAACTCACACATACCAAGGGCACCAAGATCCTTGGGATGAACATTTCGCTCGCTATCGCTCGGAAATCACCCAACTCGGAGGTGTTTCTTTAAGAAAAAACAAGTGAACAGCTGGGAAAACATAGATGATTATCAGAGGTTAAAGCTAAACATGTTGAAGAATCCAACAATCAAACGTTCGATGAATTGCAAGCATGGAAACCATTCGCCATGAACGTGTAAACTAGTGTAAACATATTCATGGCTTCGGAAAAATTGCGCAAGTCCTTCATTCCGTTACGCTATGTTACTATCGTCCACTGCCACTATCCATCCACCTCCGATATGATTCAGCGATGATTCAGCCATGGAATTTGCAGGATCATCCCATTTAGTAAATGCTTCGTGGGCAAAAATTACCCACTTCTAAAATCTTCTAAATTGATCATCGTGAAAATCGAGGACTTTAACTTACATAACTTACTATCTCCAGGCAGATCTTTATGTCATGTTTTCACAGGTTATTTTTTTCCACAAATGACGAGGATCAAGGGGATCGCCAGGAATGTCCTGATGTGGTCGTTGCTCTTTATTGCCTCCATCTTGGCATATTCCATCGAGTATGCTGTGCCATTTCTGTGCCTTGGAGGGAAAAAGCCACTCAAGGGACAACTGACCTATCAGATCTACTGTTCAATGGTTCCTGGGTAGAATTGATCATATAAAATCCGCACCAAGATTTTCCAAGAGGGATTCATTACTCAGTACTCGTTGATCCTCATGAATTGCCCATGCAATGCACTCGAAGTTGAAGAGTCAGTGTTGAATTTCTCTGGGTGGAACGAAAGTTCTGGGATCGTTACGCTTGGGTTTGTTTGAAGATTTGGGGGGAAACCACAATTTTGATTTATCATCATCATTGTCCCTAACACAATTGCCATAGCTGCCATAGCTGCCATAGCTGCCATAGCCGCCATAGCTGCCATAGCTTGGGGGGTCATTCTCCATTATGAGCTACACTGTACACCCATATGATCAAGCCGTGTTTCTTTTTCTGTTCCCATGGTATCTCCATTTTCTGTTGGTAAATTGGATGGTAAAACAGTTGGTAATATAATGTTCTCATGATATCTCCATATTACATGTTCCATTGGTAAGTTGGTAAATATACTTCTCCATGGTAAAACCGGTTGAATCCCCATTTTTGTTGCTGCATTCTGAGCCTTTCGCCGAGGAAGAGAGTTACCAGCGTGATGATGCTGGTCTACTTATTCATGGGCACCTTTACTTTGACGGACGCTCAACTGCCAGCTATGGCTGGGAAATCCTCGAACTCGTTTCAGGCATCGAACTTTTTGGGAAAATAATGCCAGTAGTTTTGGGGTTTTCCAGCAAACCATGTTTGATTACCAGAGGGTATATAACTATTCAATATTATTTATCATATACACATTAAAAAGTATATCTTGTATATGCTGCATGTATGGAATATTTACCAGCATCAATAAAACGTGACTTCAATGTTGTAACATATTGCATACATGGAGCATATGATGTATATCTAGGTCAATCTTGGATGGGTAGTTTAATCCTTTAGTCTTTTGGTATCAATGGGATTATCTACTAACCAGCTAAGAATTTTCTTTATTCCAGGCTATCTAAGATTGGCCATTATATTGTCTATGATATATGTATATATATAATATATATATATATATATTATACATACACAAACAAACAGTGAAGTTACCCCCAAGAGAAGGTAAGATCTCTGGATCTCTGTATCTCTTCACCTTGCACCGTTCATTTTGGATATGGCCTATTTACCTCTATAAATCAATGCCATGGTTTCTTTTCTTTCAATGATATTATATCCTCATCATCTACCCTCTGGTAAACGTTTACAAAACTATGGAACATCACCATTCTTAATGGGAAAATCAACTATAAATGGCCATTTTCAATAGCTATGTTAAATTACCAGAGGGTACCCAAAACAGATATAGGAATTAATATAATATATATACCCTAGGGTTCAACCGCTACTGTTGAAAAGGTTTTTCCCTAACGACAATAATCATCATAATCATAGCATAGACATCTTGCTCCACCCATCCATCATCCATGTTTGATCCTTGTTTCATCTCAGTGTTTTCTTCAGACAACTTCAGACACACCCAAGTATCATATACTGTAGTTGGCTTCATGTGCCATTATATCCCAATGGTTCGTGATGACCTCCCTGACGTTTCACCATTTCTGATAGCTAGATCCCCTATGTTTCATCATTTTTCGTGGTTAAATCCCATTGTTTCACTATATATTTTCTTTCCCCACATTCATAATTTCTGCCATCATTCATATTTTTCAATCACCATATATCTTTGTTTGCCCCCTTTTAAAGACCCTATATACGGGGTCCACTCCCACGTTCAACCCACGCGAGGAACGCAACCTAGTGGATCAGGGGACCTACGTCATCCTCTCCGGCTTCACCCTGTCCTTCGTCAAGGCCGCGCTTGAGAAGCTGGTCCCGGCCTTGCTGAGCTACGGCCACTGGTCGCGATACGGGAAAACCCAAAAAATGATGGCAACCATGGACATTTAGCGGTGAAACATGGGGAAAACCATGGGAATTTAGCGGTGAACAATGAAGAATGGTGAAACACATTACATTTAGGGATGGAACTATGGGAAAACCATGGAATTGAGCGATCAAACATGGACAAACCTGAATTTTAAGCGATTAAACAACGGTGAAAAGCATGGATCTAGCGAAGACATATATGTAGTTCAAGAGCAGGGGGATTTAGTGATGAAGAATGGAAATTCATGGGGATTCAAGGAAAAACAATGGGTGATATTAATGGGATGTGAATGATAACTGGGGATATAAATAATGGGAACGAAGCAACTTGATCTAATCCTCTGTGGATCCAGCCTTGATGTACCCGGATCCGATGCAAACAAATCCCCCAAGAATGGGAGTAGAATCCACTGAACATTTATATCATTTATCTTGCGCTGAGAGCTAAGAAACACCAAGAATCGCGCCAGCGGTTCATCAGGGCCCCTGAGGGGGCACGGTTCTGGAGAGATGACTCAGCACCCTCTGGATCCCTCTGGTAATTTCACATAGCTATGATCATCATCATCATCATCATCATCATCATCAGAAGCAGCAGCAGCAGCATCACCATCACCATCACCATCATCATCATCATCATCATCATCATCATCACTATCACTATCATCATCATCATCATCATCATCATCATCATAAAACATATGCGTGTCTATAACTATGTTAAATTACCAAGCCTTGTGTTGCAACATTTGGGGAGATATGGATATTTCGCCGGGATTTCACCACCCTCCCAGGTGGGTGAGCCACGTCTGTAAGTTGGGTTTCCATAGTCATGGGAATATCCCAATAGCTGGATGGTTTATTTCATGGAAAATCCGAGAATAAAATGAATGATTTGGGGGTACCCCTATTCTGGGAAACCTCCATATCTTGCTATATAGATAGGATGATAGGATAGCCCCAGTTAGAGGACTTATTCACTGTCAGGTGTCTCCCATTGCTCAAGAGCGCAGCTAATCCACTTTGAAATTGTTTCATGTCAATTTGGAGGAAACGTTTTTTTTTTTGTGATCAAAGTAGGTCAAATCATCACTTAAGACTTAAGTATAGCTGCCTCAAAAGATCAGCAAGTTCAACAAGATCATTGACCATGACTGGGTGGATCGTTGCCGACAAGATGGGCAAACATCACATCAAACACTCACAGAGCTAAACGTCTGGCCGGGATTCAGAAAGACACCATGTATAGCTGTTCAAGCACATTCAAACATCGGATAGTAACTTCAACCACATCGATGCACAGGTGTGGCAGGAGGCTGGCTGAACACAGCCTTTTTTTCCAGAGCATGAACCAAGTGCCGACCGCACAGCAATCCGAAATAAACAAATATATACATATTCAATAATTATTCAATGATAGTCAAACTCAGCCTTTCACTTATCTCCAATGATTGGACATGACTTCGCCACACTACGGTGATACGTCCCGATTGCTATCGATGCTTGGGGACTTGTCCCAGGCCTCAGCGGGGTCTACTTCGTCATCTCGCGCGCCGAAGGAACTTTGACGCACCGCAACGACATCGCCAGGACGACTGGAGAATCATCCAACTGGGTAAATTATAACGACCTCACTGCGACCTCACTGGAATCATGGTTAATAAGGGAAATCATCCCCAAATGGCCTTAATTCAGGTTAGTGAAATATTATAATTTGCCCAATGGTTCACTAGAAAATCTTACGCTATGATAGACATATTAACATGATAGAACCATCCCACTTATTAATCAGTGGTTAATAACAATTAAAAAACATAATGATAATTGGTTAATAGCCAATAACCATAATAATGACCATTAATAATAGCCATCATATTAATAACCATCATGTTAATCAGTGGTTAATAGCCAATAACCACAATATTCATACTTAGTAGATGTTAATAGCCAATAGCCAATAGCCATAGTTTTATCCCAGTTATGATAGTTACGGAATCACCCACAAGTGAGGGACAGGGTCCTTCTAACTTTAAGTTTGCTAAGTGGAGTGATCCTCCAGGCGGGATGTGACCGGGCATTTTGACATTTCTGACATAGAATTTTCATCATCGAACCACTTCCAAACCCTTGCGTTTTCCCCAGAACTTCCCAGTTTTTTCCCAAGTTCCATCGCAATCTGACCCATCTCCCCCGTTTTTTTCGGCGGCACGGGCAGGACCTTAACTGGCCAAGCCTTGAGCGGCGCCACTTGCGCCACGTTGGTCTCGGGCAGCGCCCTGGCGGCCCAGTGGCAGTCCCCAGCGGTGGCGGTGCTGCTGGGAGCCACGGTGGGGTATGCCTTCAGCCTGCTGACGCTGTTAATCAACGTGCTCTTTGAGTCACTTGGGCTGACTTGGGCAGCTGAAAGGGGAGCGGCTACCATGACCATGGGGATGCGTTTTAAGTTGCAATATTTTCCTGACATCTAGATAAACATAGAAATGGGAATAGGATTAACGGGCTCTTCGAGTCACTTGGTCTTTAGTATTGGGGATGAGTATGTTAGAATTTTTGAATATGACCCACTATTCAATAGCAATGGGGGAATGGGGTAATATGGGGTACATGATCAGCATTCTCTTCATTTCTTTTTGCAGCTGGAAATAGGATGATAATATGCTTGGAATATATAATATACCTACAAATGGTGTACATATAATATATACATACACCTAGCAGGAATGGATAGATATATGTAATTATTATTTCTAGTCACTTTGGTGTTGCACCAAGAAGTGGGTTTACGTGCATCGATGGATAAAAATAGGGCCACACGGCCTGACATGGCTAGAGGGGTTTCAGCAGTTTGATTTTGCACAGTTCCACCCCAAAAAAAACTATACACAGTTTTAAACCCCCAAAAAGGGTAACTCCTACAGTGGACAGTGGATGGAAGAAGTCCTGCACTTGATACCCTCTGGTAAATTAACATAGACCCTGAAAATTACCAATTTATAGTGGTTTCACTAGTCTTCCCACCCCAACAACTGCCAGGGTCTATGTTAATTTACCAGAGGGTAAGTGCTTTATTCCATTGTTTATAGTGTTACCATCCTTTTGGCGGCTGTTTGGTTGCCGGTTTCCGAGGCAACCCTCGCCGGACATTGATCAAAAGGTTCCCAGGACGATGTTTCAATTCATCATGAAGATCGGTGCGGCCCTTCTGACAGGCGCAGATTTGCATGCCATGTTATGCCGTGAAGTCAATTTATTGGGGGATTGAAGCAACTGCTAAGAGGGGGATAAATGGATATATATATATATATATATTAAACTAACTTAAATCATCATCACATATATATATATATACACCGTCCAACCACCGGTATAAATGATGGGAACTTTAGAGGGAACGCACGCCCAAAATAATAGGTGTATTTTTTTCCCCCACCTGCCAGGTGAGGGTCTCTAGATTTTAAGAAAGAATGCCAGATAGAATGTCAGAGCATATGCCAGAAAAAATATGTCAGAATAGTGTCTCAGGGTGATCACTGGAACAAAGTAATTTTCTATGTTTTTCTGGTTGGTGGTTTGGATCATGGCTTTTATTTTTCCATATATTGGGAATAATAATCCCAACTGACTTTCATATTTGTCAGAGGGGTAGGTCAACCACCAACCAGTTATGTTTTTACATGTCCTTAAAATGAAGATTCACCATGGGATGTTTTATCCCATGATCTGGGGTATACCTCAGAGTTTTTTTTCTCGAGGGATTTATTTCAAGGCACTGGCGTGGCGCTGTGGCAATGGGTGACTTTCGGACCCAGTGATTTAATGGATCTGTTTTTCTATCCAGCTTTGATTGTACAACTGGTAAACTACAGTATCAAGTTTATCAAGTCATGATTTTTCATCGGTGGAACATATGGAAGCAACGGTTTGACATGTCACATGTCGAAATTCCCAGGCGGCTTGGTGGCCCTGGTGGTGGTCTTTGCCGGTGAAGCAGGGTTGGCCATGGAGCAACCTGAAGCGGATTCCTATGAGCCCATTGGTTTACCCTGGCTGGGGATTTGTGGGATGCGCTGCCGATGGTGCCAGAGATTTTCGGGGGAGGAAAAGCAGAACCATGGGATTTCTTTAACAGTGATTTTGAAGCGAAACATGGAGAAATGTGAAGTTAACGCTTCTGCTTTTACTAGGTCAAACATCTGAATTTGTGATTTCGAAGCTATGAAACATCTCCAATAGGTCAGAAATTGAGAGATTGATGTGATTGGGCAATGAACTGGGATTTGACATCGCAGCCAAGATGGGGCCCATGAAGTTTTTTTTTTTCGATTCTACCAGCAAGGCGAGCAAGCTCCACGGTCATGCAACAAAGGATGTGTTGTCAAACAGGGTCATTCTCCATCGGAAACCCGCGATGCCATTTTCCCACTGGTTGGTTGATTTATAGAGGGTTTTCGCCATGAAAACCCAACCTTTCTTGGTAGACGATAATAAAAACATTGTTAATAAATACTCGTAGTCTACCAAACCAGCCCATTTTTTTTCCTGCAGGGACAATATTGACCAAATAGCAAAGTCACCGAACATACCCGACTACAGCATACCACAGCTGGATTCGGATTCATTTGAAACTGGGATTGCCTTTTCCCTGCTGAGGCTTCAATATGGTCACCCTTTGGTCACCCTTTTTTGGGTTGTACCGGGCTTGGTAAATATACGGTTTTTGGGGATTTTGAACATCACTTGAAAAAGTTTTTGTTGGATACTATATCAATTATATCATGTCATATCCCCAATGGTTGGGTGAGGTGAACAATTAGGACATTTACCAGCCTTTGTAGTACTGGCTCTTTTGCAGCATACTTACCATATTCCAAATCCGGATTTGGATGTGTGATTTTGGAGCAAGTCGGCAGTAAGCATGTGGTTAGGCTCAATGAACCGTCAATGGCATGTTGGATAGCACCAGTGTTGCATAGTAAGTGGGTTACAACTTACCTACATATATATATATAGATATATATTATGCATACGGGTTACAAATTATCCATAAAACATATATATGCTGATATATACTGTATATATATATATATTACATACATTCATATCCCTGTTTCTCACCAGAAATTGCATCCCAAATTTCCAGGATCATCCGCCAAGATAACACCTCATCTTCTTCTTGGGGCTGCAGTTTGGGTTTGTATTTTATGGCTATGGTAATTGCCTCCATAAGTTGGAATGTAATCCCTACTATATGCTGAAATCTAACCCAGTTACTACCCTCTAGCAATGGAACATGTCACATTGTCCTATACAGAATTTTCCCAGCTAGAAACCTCCATTTACAAAATGGAGATGTCCCAGCCCTCGTTATGAAGATCTCCTGAGGTCCTTGGGTCCTTATGATTTGATAGTCCATTTTTTAAATACCCTCTGGTTACTTAACATAGCTATGGTATAGATGGCCCATTTATAGATGGTTTACTGGTTTACCTATAAAAAATGGTGATGGCTTCCATGGCTATGTTAGTCATAACCAGAGGGTATATGTTCCGATCATTTCCCAGCTATAAAGCTCCCCATTTTTTTCGGGGACTGACCTGGCAGCCTGGGGACCCAGGTTCCAAAATCTCCTGGGAGAGCGTTGGGGCGTCCGTGGGAGTATCAGCCTGGCCATTCTGCCTCTGGCGGTGCAATTCATCGTTTTTCGCTTGGTCTTGGTGGAGAATCTGCCACCGAAGGCCTGGCCCGAAGAAATGCTGAGTCAATGGCCATTGATGGAGCGAAATTGAAGATGGCTTTGAAACTACAACTTATAATACCTGGTTGGTGGTTTGGAACATTTGGATTATTGACTGGAACATGAATGGATTATATATTTTCCCATTAATCTTGGGAATAATATATAATCCCAAGTGACTCATATTTTTCAGAGGGGTAGGTCAACCACCAACTCATACTGTAACTGGCGGGGCACCGCGTCGCCACGTTGTACTGTTTGATGAGATATATCTCCCATGGTCAAGTTGCGGATTCATAGCTAATGGTCATCCCATCCCATGCCAAACAGAATGGTTATATAAATTCCCTATGACAAATCATGAAAATAACATAAAATAACCATAAAATGGGGATGATGATGATATTGATTATGGTAATTAATGGTTAAAAAATACATAATGGTTATATTGATTACAATCCCCCAATATGGGTATATGATCATTTTTTTTGACCATCGCACGTATAAACAATGTGGATTCTCGTGTCTTAAGTATCAATCATCCGGGGATATGATATGCTGCAAACCAGGACTGGGGAATCTTGGGAATCGGGGCAAATCTAAGGCGAGGGAAAGCATCAACCCGGACTACGACGCTTCGCTTGGGGCGGTGGAAATGGGGAGTTACGGTGAGGTTGAGTTGGATAGAGGTTTGGCATGTTCTTGGGGTAAGGCGACTTTTGCAGCTGAGGATCTTTTCGGATTTTTTGGGTAAGCAACTTGCAAAATAAACAAGTCGTGAAGGAGGTGGAATGGGGCGTAAATAGGTATTTTTCACACAATTGCCAAACTGCTTGCAGGGTGTATTGTGCCATGTAAGGCCAGGATAGTCCATTGATGTTCAGTCTACGGGCACTGGGTACCATCGATGGAGGCAACTGAAATGTCTTTTGATTCCTAAGCCAGTTGTGAATTGTATGGGTCTGTTTGCAAACAGTGTACCCCTAAATCGAATTAAATCGAATTAAATCGACTGTTTTATCATAATGTTCTCTATTTGCATCGCCAATTTGGGGGCCAAAAACTCCAATTTCAGACACACCCAGATACCAACCATTTACTGATTTCACTTGGATCATCGAAATTGGGAACCCCGAAATTCGAGGCTTTCGAATTTCGTTTTCCACGAAGCAGTTTCGTTGGTTCCACAGCCATGATCTCCCATTGTCGCTGCGGGACTTCCTTGATTTATTCACTCCTTTGGATACGTTGATTCCCCACTGAGCAGTGTTCAAAACTCTGGTTGGTTAATGACCATAGGGGATTATACGACCCAATATATTGGGAATCATACTGCTCAATTTTTGATTGTCATACAAGTTGATCAAAATGGTTTGTTGGGGCAAATACATATGGTTGTTGCTGCTCAATATTCCTAGCATTGTTGGCTAGAAGATGTTATAATCGTGAACATTGAATATCTGGTTGGTGCTTTGGAACATTTGGATTATTTTTCCATATCTTGGGAATTTCATCATCCCAAGTGACTTTCACTCATATTTTTCAGAGGGGCTGAAGTCAACCACCAAGCGGTTATTCATCTTCTGATGTTCAGGACTTGGTGGAGATGGAAAGGGCCTGATGTTTGGGATTGGTGAATCGGAAACTCATTTTTTGCGATATTTTTCAGATGCGAACCATGGTGCTGGTATATAGAAAGCTATACAAAACTGGATGATTTTGGACGTTCGGGCAAATGTTGGGATTCATATTCCAGCACCATGGTTCGCATATGGGATACAAATAAGATCAAAGAAGTACTCTATCTCAATCCATCATTGTCATAATCTTATCAAGTTTGTCCATTTATCAAGCCGCATTCCTTATTCCCATCCCCAATTTTCCCAATATAGTATAGTCCCACCGTTGATGGCTAAGATAAACAACTTCCCAACTCTTGATGGTTCATATATACCCATGTATACTCCCACTGTGGATGATTCATATATACCAAGTTATTGTTCCACATTTGGAACAATAGACAATATACAAATTGGTATATTCCAATGGCTATACACATTTATATATACAAATTGGCATATTCCAACATATTTGTTTTTAACCACTGTGGAATCTGTGGAATGACAATCTACAAATTCGCCATTTCGCAACTGATCCCCAGTCCGAGTCGTCCCAGTCGAGGACTGGCGAGACTCGCCCACCTGGGTGGTCCTCCGAACGGTGCAGTTCTTTCCCAACCTCACGGCCATCCCCACCTGCGCTTTGGTCACCGTGCTTCTGCGGGATGCTTGGAGATGGGTCACCCGAAGGGGAGATGTGTTCACAAGAAAGCATGAAAAGTGGTGGAAGATATATATATATATATAAATGGAGATTTAACACCCATAGGATCCATGTATTGTATGGTATATATGCTAACATAAAGGGGGTAGATTGATGGGATCCATGGAGCACCATATATAGCAGCACCATGGATCCTATGGGACATGATTTTAACTATCAGATAACTACAAAAATGGTGCTTCGCCACAACGTGAAAAGTGGTGATGGTGAACCGTCTGGTAGTCCAACGGTAGCTAGCAATTTTCCAGGGCTATGTTGGATTACCAGACGGCATTTTCATTGTTTTTTTTTCATGATGTTTGACTTTTGTACTTTATTTTGGGATCCCTGTTCTGTGACTAGTTTCTAATATGAATTGGTTTGTTTGAATTGGCGTAGTGAAGGTTCTTTGTGATATGGAACCACGAAGTGCTTCCTAAGATGCATTCATAAAGATGGCTTTTCTCCAATGAATTTCATAACGAGGGAAGTGTTTTCCTGACCACCGTTCAGGGCACTGTTTTTCGGCTGGAACTACGATCCAGACGTTTCCGGTTGGAGAATTACGGTAGATCTGGCGGGATGACTTGCTCTCCGGTGAACTAAACTAGCAATGGACCATAACTGACCATAGCCTCTGGTAATGACTGTTACATAGCTATTGAAGCCATGGCCCAGTCGAAATAGTGGATTTATCCAGCTATTAGCTATGGTGGATCTTTCATAGTTCTGTAAACGTTTGCTAGAGGGTAACCATTTTTGAAGGCGATCACCAAACTCTTGGGCCAAGGCTTCTGGTAAAAAAAATCGCCAGCTCTTACATTACGACGGTATGGGAAACGATATAGGATAACTAAATATAACTAAGACATACTAAGACTAAAACCATCTCCAATTTTATGCTACATGGGATGATAGATTTCATAGCGCAAAAATTGGGGTTCATTAAATGGTCATTGGGATTTCATATCATCAACATGACATTCAACTACAGTACGTGTGAACACTGCAATCTCTGTTGGTCATATCATTTGGTTCTAAACCAATAACTTTACTATTTCCGATTTCGTCGCCCATGAATTATCCCACTATCATCCCATAGATTGTCCAGTTTTGCTGCTTCCATACACCATTTTGTTGATGATATACCCTCGGGTAATCAACATGGCAATGGACAATTCCCTATTTCTAGATGGTTTTCCCATTCAAACCTCTATTTATACAATGTGAGGCCCCCGTTCGATATGTTTGTTGGTTTAGATTCGCCCCAGTAACTAGTTCGTTATTTGCATACCATAAACCATAGTGAAATTGGAGTTATGTTCACCAACTTAGCTATCGAGCTGGGGCCTCACATTGTAGAGGATTTCCCCCAAAAATTTCCGTTGAATTTTCCCATGAAAACCACCATTTCCTTCGGGGGTTTCCGACAACGATTCCCCGCATCCAAGGACTTGGTCAAGAGTGTGCTGTTTCTCAGCAGCTGGGCCGGAAGTTCAAGGGAAATGGCGAATTAATAGCAAACAACTCATGCAAAATGAGGATTGAACCAAGAAAAATCAAAATTAACCATCAAACATTGATTTTTTAATCAAGAAGAATTGAGATTTAACCATCAAACATGGTGAAACATTGGGAATTAACAAGCGAATACAGCAAACAACTGGGGAAACATAGAGAATTACCCTCTGCTCATGACAGCTATGGAAAACGGCGCATAGAAATAAATCCTATAAAACATGATGAATTTCCATAGCTACGTGAAATAACCAGAGGGTAGCCATAAAAAATGGTGATTTCATGGGAATATCATGATTCATTCCCCTTCCCAATGGATTTAATTTGTTTCATTTGTTAATCAGTGTTACCCTCTGATAAACTAACATAGCTATTGGAAATTGCCATTTATTGTTGATTTACCCATTAAAAATGGTGATTTTCCATAGCTATGTAAAGGTTTGCCAGAGGGTAATCATCATTTTCCCATGAAAAACCCATTCTCACAACTTTGGCCCGTCCTTGCAGGTGCTTCTCACCATATGGTGATAACCTCCATAAGTTTGGATAGATGATAGAACCGCCATGACTATGGTGAACCAATTATATCCTAGAACTGGAACTCTTCCCTATGACGGAGGCTTCCAACTTTACATAACTTTCCTACCAGGGGTTGCGATTCATATCGTGAATGGGACGAGGTTCATCCGACCCACCTACTTTGACCATCCTTAGACACCGGGAATTCGGACAGCCATTGCTGATATGTTCCCGCACTTGGGGGTGCAGTTATTTCTAGTTATTGGGTATAGTTCCCCATTACCGGGGTTATATCATGTTATATCATGTTATATCCCAACTTATAGAAGCTATTAAAGGCTAATTGCCATGGTCATACAAGAAATTCTAACTTCAACTGCAGCCCAAAGTTTCAACTTAGCCCTACTTTTCGCTTTTGCTTTTCACCGGTGGCCCCAAGGCCCCAAGATATCATTTCATTATCGCAGCTTCAGGTCCAATCCAGCATCAGCTCCTTATGACAGGACAGATGGACCCTGATTGACCCCGAGGGACCACGCTGAATGAGCATCAACCCTCCATCGTTACCAAATTGTCTTCACATTGAAGTGTTAAAATACTCTATGTGACTGGTTGGTGTTGACTGGAACATGAATGGATTAAACAAATCCATATATCTTGGGAATTTATGAAATTCCCAACTGACTTTCACTTTCACTCCGGCTGTTAAAACTCTATGTCTTGGTTTTGTCCGAAGAAATGTCGCCGCTGCCACTCTTCTTGTCACAGCCCTCTCCAATTCACTGAGTGAAACCCGCGTCATCCTGGATATCAAGCTTGAGTACAATCCTATAAGATATATTCTGTAAACGTGTATAGATACATATCAATAGTACCCTCTGGTTATTTGTTACATAGCCATGGAACATGGCCCATTTATAGATGGTTTACCTACGTATTAAAAATTGTGATTTTCATTGGCTATGTTAAATAACCAGATGGTAATCATGATGATAGTGCTAATAATAATAATAACTATAAGACTATATTATAAACAAATAAAGTAAATAAAGTAAATAAATACGTATCGTACCGTACCCTACCCTACCATACCATACCATATCATACCATACCATACCATACCATACCATTATTACATTACATTGCATTGCATTGCATTACATTACATTACATTACATTGCATTATATACATATATATTTATATACACATACTGTATATATATATATATATAGACTGAATATAATAATAAGAAGAAAACCATAAATGAATCAATAAATAAATAAATATATTCACATTCATTGGCTTAGTCTTTCGCGTTCTGGACATGGCTAAAAACCGGCTCCAAGGCTTCCGAAAGTGGCATGGATGTTCAGCCCCAATCTGTTGTCATTTCGATGGGGAAAATGATGAGAAACGATGGCATTTTTGTTGTGTTTACCCCAGGAGCTGATGCACTGCTTGTTGCAGTACCCTGTTTCAGTAGGTCCAATCGGACATGATTTTCCCAGAGGTGCTCTGCCAACTTTGATCTTTTCTTTGCTCCAAAGTCAACCAATTTTGGTGGCTTTTTCCATGGTTTTTCCACCATAATATGTTTTTTCCATGTTTTTTCCATGGTTTTTCCACCTGGCAACATGGGAAGGTCATAGAAAAATCCCATGAGCCATCGAGGATTCTTTTGCGCCAGGAGCTGGTGTGGTGGTGGCCAATGTCTCCGCTATGACCGTGCATCGATTGATGGAGAGCTTTCCCCAACTCGTAGGTCACGTGGCGCCAGGGCTTGTCTTGGGCCACAAAAGACTGATGGTTTACCCTCTGGTTATGTCAAAATAGCTATTGGAAATGGCCATTTATAGTTGATTTACCCATTAAAAATGGTGATTTTCCAGTTCGCTATGTTAGTTTACCAGAGGGTACATGATGGTTCATTCTCGTTTCTTCCCATTGTTTTTTTTTTTATTTTCGTACACTGCAATTTTCGTCAGAAATGCATCAGGCCGTTTGCAAACAGTGGAAATCCTAGGATATGTTTAAACGGGAATGTTTTTTGTTCATTTTTGTTCGTGGAGAAAGACATATAGAAATAGCCTAACCCAGATGCTCCATGTGTGGTATATTTACCTACAAAACTGGGTGATTTCTGATGTTCGGACAAATGTTGGGATTGTAAATATTCCAGCACCATGCTTCGCAGGGTGTTTACCATGGTGTTTACCATCCCCAATAGGGTCGTTCCCAATTGGGGTCGTCGTTTCTGAATGGTAAAAATTGTTGGGGAATGGCGCTGTATTGACAACCAAAGTCATGAAGAATCTTCCTGACCTGGTGCTGGAAACATAGATCTTTCACAGCACCAACTACCCTCTGATAATTTCACATGGCGAACTGGAAAATCCCCATTTTAATAGGTAAATCCACTATGAGCCATGTTCAATAGCAAACTGTTTAATTACCGGAGGGCAGTTAGACTGGTGATATACCTGCGCTGACATTGGACAATGAAGGTTGAGACGATGATACGTCAGGTTGTCACTGTTGAAGGCCATGTCCCAAATATACCCTTTCCCGTCTATTTTTTTGGTTAATTCCCCATCGCAGAACAAATCAGGAAGCGAAGCATATTTATACTTGTTTCTCTATTTTTTTCGGTTTGTGTTCACCCCATAAACTACTTCGATATATGGCTATGGATCAATACCTATAAGTACCATTTTTAGGGTGATGAACATCCATTTACCAGCTATTTTGATGTTCACCAGGGGTACAAGGTTTTGACACACATATATAAATTCAGTTGTTGACCTGCTGAACACCACCTTGTGATTGATGCTTCTTAATGGTTCAGATCATATCCCCATTGTTGATGATCCTCTTATAAGTATCCAGGATGGTTTCAATATCCCCATGATATTGCTATATTCTGAACATATTCCATTATACCCCTATTTTTGATGGTTAATATCCCCATTACTCAACTATGTTTCTCCATGTTTCTTGTCGAAGTTCCCACTTCCCTTGTTTTTGATGGTTGTTAGGACAGTTAGCATCCACATTGTGTATCCCCATGAAATATACCCTTATAAATCCTTGTTTGATGCTTAGCCATTGATCATCAAAAAAGTCACCAACAAATCACCCAAAGCCCCCAACCAAACGAACGCCCACGGATTTCTATATAGGTTTTGTTCTAGCTTTTGGTGGAGCTTATTCCCCATCCAAATCCCCCTAGAAGAAACAATTCACAGCCGGTGACAGCCAGTGACGAGACTTGGGAGTTTCTGTTTGTTTTGGTGGAGCTCACTCAATTCCCCCATCCAAATCGGAGAAATCTCCCATCAAAAACATCATCAAACAATTCATGAGTCATGGTTTTCACCATGATTTTCCCCATGGATTTTCCCCATGGATTTTCCATTGCCATTCATTGCCATTCTTATTGCCATGGATTTTCCCCATGGATTTTCCCCATGGATTTTCCCCATGGATTTTCTCATGTCGGAGGTTTCTTCGCGTGCGTCTTGAGCGCCTGCCTTTTGTGTCCCTGGAACTTCCTCTTCGGCGCCTTCACGGCGGTCTGGATCGGCGTGGCCGTGGGAAGCGTCCTCGAGGAGGTGACGGATGATGGATCAATGGATGGAAATGAGGTGTTTTTTTCGTGGTGCAAAAATCATGGTTCATAGTGGTTAATAGTGGTTAATAATGGTTAATAGTGGTTAAACATTAGTATATAATAGCGGTTAATGATGATTAATCATGATTAATAGTGGTTTATAAGTGTTAATGGTTGGATAACCTCTGGTATCTCTGGTAAGTTGTAAGAGTTTGCTATTGAACATGGATAAAATAGCACCTTTATAGTAGTTGATTTACCGAAAGATTGTGATGTTCCATAGCTATGTAAACGTGTACCAGAGGGTATACTGAATGTGGTTAAACCATGTTAATGCACGTTAAGCCAAGAAACATAGACTCATATAGACTCATGACTCATCGTTTTTTTCAAATTAAAGGACCGGATAACCCCACATGTCAAGCCTTCATGTATCTAAGCTTAATGTGAACTTCGGGGAGGTGTGAGAAGTGAGGTGTGAGAAGTGGACTTGTGATGTCAGGTGTGAGAAGTG
>Ga0126342_10007045_pt1 | contig 20017 bp, 21 predicted proteins | sample Cyp1metagenome_FD_92528 | JGI IMG/M metagenome (GOLD analysis project Ga0126342, IMG submission 92528) | Coral microbial communities from Lord Howe Island, Old Settlement Bay, Australia - Cyphastrea 1 metagenome | ecosystem: Host-associated > Invertebrates > Cnidaria > Coral ... | reverse complement strand
CTATAATCATCTATAATCATCTACAATCATCTATAATCATCTATAATCATCTACAATCATCTATAATCATCTATAATCATCTACAATCATCTATAATCATCTATAATCATCTACAATCATCTACAATCATCTATAATCATCCTTAATCATCTATAATCATCTATAATCATCTATAATCATCTGCAATCATCTATAATCATCTATAATCATCTCAAATAATCTTTAATCCATTTTTCATCTATCCAATGTCGATCCTGTATCTAAGCTATCTCTGCAGGCCAAGGAGGGTCGCCGGGAGGAGAATTCCGACTCCGCCGAGACCCAAGGGTGGATGATGAACAGGGGTATCCCCATGACTTAGGAAACCCCCTTAAATGATGACATATATGAATATATTCATATATATATATATATGAATATGTGTATATATATATATAAATACACATATGAAGATATGATGACACACCATGTTTTTTTTGATGTTTCAAGATTTATGGCGGCTTGTTTTTTTCGTTTGTTGATCATTGGTCCTCGGTGCACAAGGCCTATGCCGCCGCCCTGCAGGCGCGGGGAGAACCTGGCGATCATAGCAACACAGCAATTTTGTATAGCAAACATGTGGGATGAAAGCTGGCGAAAAATGGTGATTTAGTGGGTTTTTTCATCCATGTCGCCAAATAAATCAATACTATAACCATTAAAAAAATGATGTAACCGTAGCAAACCGAGCCAAGTTCTCAGAATGGGGTTTATACATCATTTTGACAATGCCCGTGGCATTGCGAGGGAGCAACTGCTGGAATAAAAAGATTCGATGGTCGAAAATGGTGAAAACTACAGGTTTCTCAACTCCTCAGTTGTAGAATGACAAAGAATGACAAAGAATGACCATTCTCTGTGGATCCCTATGGAAAGCATGTCCGCCAATCCTGTGACACTGTGAGAATATTGCCGATTCGACCGGAGACATTCGGGAACTTGGATTCGACCCCCCTACCCAACGGTGTTTCTGTATGTCTGGGTATGGTACGGAGATTTACGGGCAGGCATCAGAAAATAGGAACATTTTGGAATTTGGGAACTTTCGCGATATTGATAAGATGAGATCAGGTGTAGAGGATCCATGGTTGGGCAATGATTTTTCAGCCCGCTCCAAAAAAGACGGGGCAGCTTCCGCAGCCCTAAAGATGAACAACGTTGTTCTTGATCCGAGGATCGCTTGAACAAAGTCAGAGCAGAAGTTGAGCTACAGGCAGGTTGAAGATTCAGTCAAAGTTTTGTGCCCCTCCTGTCCCGGAGTTTGAATGGCTTATAATCATAAGATATATCCGAACATGGGATGCGAAAGAAAGTGGTTCCTGGAAAAATTTGTTTGCGCAGTTTTCGAGGCTGGTTTCTTGGTAGAAGAAACCATCAAATATTCTCAAGTTTGAGACACCCATAGATTGTCATGTTCAAAGCGTTTAACAGAACTCGTATATAGAATTTCTTGAAAGATAGAGCAGGACCTATCAACCAACCGTGAGGCGAAAGTTGCCCAGAGCCTCAAGCGGGAGTTGGATGAAGTGGAAAGCCAGGTGGTGCAGTCACCAGTTAGGACATGATATGGGGATGAGGATCAAATAAGATCAAATACCTGCCAAGGGAGTTTCCTAAATTGAGGGTACCCCTAAATCATCCATTTGAATAGCTGGTTGGTGGTTTGGAACATGAATTTTACGACTTTCCATATATTGGGAATGTCATCATCCCAACTGACGAACTCCATCATTTTTTAGAGGGGTAGGCATACCACCAACCAGTAATCAATTTTGGGGATCCCCCATCGATGGAAACCCCCATTTCTGGCTGGAAACGGACCATCAGCGGGACGGAGTTTCGTGACGATCTCAAGATGGATGGCTTCCCAATTGCAGAGGCACTTTTGATTTTGAGATGTGCAAGAAGCACTGTAAAGCCATAGGGTTCCCCAAAAGCGATAATGGCACAAAACACTGGAACGGGAAAAATGGCCCCCGCATTTTAGCGGAACCGACAATAGCACCTACTGAGATGTGAAGGATTTTGACGGGAGCTCATATGTGTGTGTAGATGTAGATAATTATAGATATAATTATACAATCCCTTCCCCTTAATACTCAACACCCCCTAGAAACTATGGTTTGGTAGGGAATTTCCACATTCCATTGGGACCATGCAATTGGGGTGTTTGATATTTGGGGGATGGGATTATACATAAATGTATATATATATATATACACATATTTATTTATATTTATATGTTATGTTGTGTTATGTTCTGCCCTGTTACGTTGTGTAAAGTGTAAAGTGAAGTAAATCAAACTAAAGTAAATTAAATCATCTATGTATGTGTATATGTCGTACACATGTGTATATATAAATATATATACTGTAGATGCGCTTATGCATATATATGTATATATATATATATATCTATCTCGCAATCTCCCGTGTTTTTTTAAAACCGAGTCACCGAACGCTTCCACTGGTGGCTCTGCCAAACAGGCCAAGCAAAAGCACGAGGTGCGATATCGACGGTGTCGATTTTTTTCCCATGGTTGGTCCCCAATAGGAAGAATAATGACAATGAGTCTGTGAGGATTAGTGGTTGAATAAAAACCATGGGGATTATGGTTGGTCCAGAACTGAAAATGGAGGGATGTTGATAAATGTTGATCATACTTTGGATATGTTTTTCTTTTGAAGAATCCAGTCAGGGAGAACATGTGATCCTTTGTCGAAACCAAGTGCATCAGAACCATGATATTGTAGGTTGATGTTGGTTCATATATCCTTGCGGTTTTCAAACGGTTCCACATTCTTCTTTGTCTATGTAGTTGGATGTGCGTTACGCAGGAATCGCACAAACGGTTACCCTGTGTTTTTTTAGTCTCGGATTCCGAGATTTTTCGGTATTCGCTTGCAAGATCTATGCAGAACGGAATCACTGCCTGGAACAAATGTAGCCTCTGGTAAGCTAACATAGCTATGGAAAATCACCGTCTTTAATAGGTACATCAACTATTTCTATGGGCCATTTTCAATAGCTATTTTGACATAACCAGAGGGTAGCATCCAAGTCATCACTCGTCATGGCACTGAGTTTTTTTTGGTTGCAGAATCCAATGCAAGATAATGGAAGTCACCCAAATGAGCGAATGGCGAATTTGTCAACCGGCTCAGCCACCCCTGGTGGCCGTTGTACCTTCGGAGGCCATGTGATGTTTTTGTGCTACGCTACTACGCCTAGGGAGTCCACGATGTTTTTTGGGGTTATCAATTGCATTACAACCATGGCCAGGCTATGCCAGGCTCACTGGGATGATCCAAATTTTCATCAATTTCGATTTTCCATCAATGAGATGATTCCTGCAGAATCATTTCCCGGAAAGTCCCGCATAAAAAAAATTCATTGCATGAAAATTTCCGATGAACTTCCAACACCAGAGTGATGATGTGGATAGTCCAACCATCCCTTTGGGTTGATAAAAAAAACCCTTCGCGTGCTCGATGAAATCGCCTTCGTCCGTCTTCTGGATTTTCCCATGGAACCTCCATGGCTTGCGGAATTCCTGACCGTTTCGGGTAACTCCCCATTCCCCATAAATCCCAACGATATCCCCAATTTCGATGCTCCAATCCTTTCAGAATCCCATTTTTTTGGGCTGTACTCCCATTTTTCAGAATCCCATTTTTGCCATAGTTGGTATTAAAAACACCTACTTAAATTCGATTTTTTGTTGACATAACGACATAATCCCTTCCTAACAACACTCCCCCAGAAACCTCCGGTTTAGTCGGGAAATTCCCAAAATCATCGGGACCATAGAATGGGGCTGTTAAACCCATAGGATCCATGGTGCTGGTATATATGCTAACATTTGGGGTATATTGATGGTAAAATATGGTAAATGTTACCATACATACCATACATGGATCCTATGGGTAATATGAATGGGGGATATTTCCCTTGGACTCCCGCTGTTGACGCTTCAGGAGCTTCGGGAACTTCGCCACGATTGGGCCAAAGAGCAGATCTCCAGGGTGTGGATCGGTGGGAATCTGGTTGGTTTTGCATAGAAATGATGGATTGGTTTAAGGGAAAATCTACAGGAAACCATAGATTTTCCCATGAAATATGGGGCTTTCCTGTAAATTTTCCCTTAAACCAATCCATTGATAGAAATGATGGAAGATATTGGAAATCCCAATGGAGCTTTGTAGCTTTAGAAATTTGGGAGGATGTTCCAGCTGGAGCTGATCTCCAGTGACGGTTACGATTGGAAACTGGATCGGCAGAATGTCCTCTGAGATCCTGTCAACATCTAGTTTTGGTGAAATTGGATGATTTTATATACCCTCTGGTTATTTAACATAGCTATGGAAAATGGCCCATTTACAGATGATTTTCCCATTAAAACCTCATAATGGATTTTCCAAAGCTATACTAAATAACCAGATGGTAAATATCAGATGTACCCGTTTTACAGGAATGGGTGTACCGTTTTGTCCCCTGAGGGGCCTGGAAGAAGGTCCACTGTCAGACATCGACAATGGCTGCCGGTCAACCCAAAAAATGACCGCAAAATGGTGCTTCCCAACTTGCGATATGAGCCACATGGAGTGAGCATGAGATGCTGCTACTCCATAGTCCCAATCTCCTCTCAATTCTATCATTCGATCGATACTCTGTCTTTCTCTCTCTCTCTCTCTTTCTCAATATATATATATATACACACATACATACATATATTCTATATATACACATACATACATATATATATATATATATACATATATATATATGTATATATATATATATATAGACATATATACAGTATATATATATATATACACATGTCTCTCTATCTCTCTATCTCTCCCTCCTCTGTAGCTCTGTTTACACATTTATATACATGAATACATCCATTCTATGGCTACTTACCTCGAACCATCTCCGGCAGTGGTCGTTCTGTCCCGCAGGAAGCGCTTTTGAGAGAAACTGGGGAAACTGAGCGTAGTCTCGTGGGCTCCTCATTGCATGGTGGTGCCAAAAAAGTTGGAGGTATATCTCCCATCCACAAGTGATAACTTTGGGATATAGCTTTGGGATAGAGCTTTGGAATAGGTTTTTCGGATAGAACATTGGGATATTAATGCAATATTGCCATCCCAGCTAGCATAGACTCTGAGAATCACTACTTTTGGAGGAAAGAATTGCATTGAATCTAGTCTTCCAACCCCCCATGAATGGCAGCGTCGTCAAATTTGGGGGCATGGAAAGCCAGGAGAAACATTTGTTGATGAATCTCGGACAGAATTGAAGTTTTCATGAGTTTGAGGACACCGTCTAGTAAACCCTTCGGTTGATTCATCGGAGTTTTTCTGAACTGGGGGTCATTAGAGATGGCTTTCCTCATATCCCATAGGATCCATGGTGCTGGTATATATGCTAACATTTGGGGTATATTGATGGTAAAATATGGGATCCATGGAGCACCATATATACCATACATGGATCCTATGGGTATGACCCCGCTTGTCCGCTTGGGACATCTCCCAGGCTTTGAAGGAACGGCGATGTGCCGAGACCTTGGCGAAACATGTGGCTGCGGAGTTGCCAGGAGGCGCCTCGTTTTGGGATGGACAGCCAAAGGGGGCCCGTGGTGTGTTTCGGATGGCTCGGTGAGCAAGCCATGTTTTTTTTTTCAGTGGATTGGTGGTTACTACTTAGTTAACTTAGTTAACTTAGTTACTATGATCATATCGAGTTCATCACAGTTCTGTGTCACTGATCTCCTTGAACGGAGGTTTCTGGGACGCCTTAGACCTGAAAGACTCAATCATTGACTGAAGCAACTGAAAATGGAAGATGTCGTCACATTTTCAGATAACTTTCGCGAGGAAATATGTCGGGGTTTTGGACACGACTCCTCTTGCCAGTTGCTAGTTCTTTGTTGCGGGGTTCCTTAGAAACCCTCCAGATACGTTGTAACACGCTGAAAATGACAATGTCAATGGAATATTATGTATGTGTTTGCACGTTTTTGTGGATGGACAATTCCACTTAAGATTAGATGTTCTGAAAGACCTTGAGGATCAGTTGTCATAACCACAGGAATAAGCAGTAGTTGTGAGATTGTGTACGCGGATGATTCAGCAAAGTGTGAAAGGCTTCAGAGACAGGATCATATAGTATAGTCTGAAAACGGGGTCCCCCAAATGTTAATATTGGTTGCTCATCATTTTCCTCAGTAAAAATTCAGGGAATTTCAATGATATAGCCTATTTTCAGACACATATGTGCCCTGATTCATCAATGACCTTGGTGACATCACAATGTCCTTTGTTTCAAGATAACGAGCACACGCGAAGCTCTCCTTCGCAGCGAAACGCGATGCTCACGGCACCGAAAGGGCCGCGCGTGACCCGCTTCCGACGCTTCCGATGCTTCGAGGTCTGGACAGGAACCTCTCGGACGCTAACACGAAACGATCGAAGCGAAGTCGCGGCAGTGGATGTGGCCCCTGAGGGCCAGAAAACTGCAAATCAACGGCAGCGGCGTGGGAAACCAGCTTCCACCATGGCATTGATGGCATTGAATCAAAAGATCTCAGCATATGCCAAAGAAAGTCTCTGGGAGGAGGCCATCAATCGGCTCTTTTCGAAGAAAACTGTGGATGTTGTGAGCTTCAATGCAACCATCAAGGCATGCGGCAAAGGCACACACTGGCAGCTGTCCACATATTTGTTGAAGCAGATGGTTATACAAGAAGTCAGCCCTGACATCATCAGCTACAATACAGCCATAGGTTCTTGTGAGAAGGAGAGTCAATGGCATTTAGCTCTACATTTGTTTGAGGAGATGTGTTCTGTGCGACTGACTCCAGACTCGATCACTTTCGCCACGGTTCTGCGTGTTTGCGAATGGAATAGAGCCCTATTTCTGCTTCAACAAATGCTTGAAGAAAGCGTGCAGCCGAACCAACAGATCTTGGGGACTGCAGTCCATGTGTGCGAAAAGGGCAGTCAGTGGCAAGAGGCCTTGAATTTCTTAGAGGGAATGCAGGAGGATGCTGAGGCGAAACTCAGTGGTGCTACGTTCAGTGCCGGCATGAAAGCTGCCAAGAGAGGTCAGCAATGGCAGTGGGCGGTGCATTTGCTTCAGATGACATCACAGATTGGGCCAAGGCAGATGAATTTCGAGACTGCCTTGGATCTTTGCGCCCGAGCTGAACAATGGAGCATGGTACTGGAGGTCTTCACTTCCATGTCAGCAACAAATTTGTGGCCACGCAGTGGACATCTCTATAGCATCATTCGATCTTGTGAGAAGACTGGTCGCTGGCAGCTGGCTTTGCATCTCTTGGACAGAGTGTGGACAGGTTCTCAGGGTGAGACGGTTGACTATGGGCCGAGAGAGGAAGATCATCAAAGCGCCATCCGTCGACTTGCTATGGTGACGCTTCAAAGTTGTGAAAGCGCGGGCCAGATGCAAGTTGTGCGGCAGCTGAAAAGGCGAATGAGGAAGGCCAAGATACGTCCAGAGAATATTCAGCAGGCTTTATCAGCTGGATCAGCTGGATCTACTGATGGATCTACTAATGGATCTACTGGATTTGCTGCTGGATCTACTGATGGATCGACTCGATCTACTGATGGATCTCTCAAATCTACTCCAAAGCTGTTGATCTTGGCTTCAGCTTCCGACGTTTCCCAAGACCTCCGCCAGTGGCTCCAAGACTCTGTGGCCGTGGAATTGGCGCAACGCCGCCACAGCTTCCACTGCAGCATCCAGGGCCGATCGGCGTCGGGGTCACAGGTCCTGGCGCTGTTGCAACGCTGGAGGCTGTGGGCCACCTGGGCTCCCGGGCCGCCCGGTGGGTCGCCAACCGGGTGGCGTTTGGAGCTGGAAGTGACGCGCCGGGACCTGGCGTTACTTCGAGACCTACAGAAAAGGTGGGTCTGCGCTTTTGGATGAGACTTGGGGTTGCACACAAAATCCAAAAGTATGGTACAGTATGATACAGTATCATGTTCTAAGTAGGTGCCTTACGTTCCAGTTGTATATCAACCAAAGTATCCTACATTTTCGGACAAACCAATTTGGGAGCCCACGTCAAAGAGCACCCGAAATCGGATTTTGGATGGTTTTCCAAAATGCGTATTTGAATGCCGGGGCTTTGACCACAGGTTCAATCGAAAAGCCCCCATTGAAACGCAATAGTATATCCTGACTATGAATCTGCATAGATGTGTATATAATTATATATAATATATGATATAATATCAATATCTGTATACATCGATCTTACAACCGATGTCACAGTTACAACGCGATCACGATGAACTGCATTACAATTTGGAGGAACAGCCAAGCAGGCAGTTTCAGAGTAGAAATATGGAGCGCACGTATACTCTATGTTGGTATGGATCAAAAGCTTTGATAATCTGGAGTTTTTTGGGACATTTACCAGCGATTTGGGTGTGAACAGAAGGGTACCAGGATGCATAACCATCCTGATGGAATGACCAGGGGCTCCTTATATTTATGTAGTTTGATGTAATTTGACCATCTGAGTTCTATATGAACCTTGCAAGTTTGGGGTCCTAACCCAGCCAGAAAACTCAGCAGCCAGGTGCACGGAAAGCACGGACAGGTGGGAGATGGAGACAGAGATGATTCGGATGAGTGGTTGCCCCTGCACCCTACTGATAAATGGTATACCTATAGATCCTATAGCCTATAGGTAGTCCCAACTGCACCAGATTTCCGAGTGTACGTGAACAACGAACTCTGGAATATCATCGTGGACGAAAATATGAACAATGTCCCAGCCAACATTCCTGGCAGCAAGGCCACAGGACTCACTCATGATTTTTGTCATTTGGACAGCAAGAATGGTGATGAAGTCTACCGGAACTTTTGCTTTGAAGAGGTAACCAGTTGGGGTAGCGAGGGCCTCCCAGTCGAAAAATCGCAGATCTCCACGGGTCCTGCAGGTGCTGAGAAGAGTGAAACCTCGCCAAGTTCTGAGGAAATACGGACAAGAAACTGAACATGTGAACAGGATCAGGTTGAAACAATGGATATAGGGCCTATAGGGATATGGACGGAAAAAAATGAACGGGCTATCATCAGATCATGTAGGTCAGAGTGAACCGCCTCAGGTTGATGGTCTGTTTGATTGATCTTGACCTGGCCAGCTGGTGTCCTGAACCGAAAAAATACCCATCCCCTTGGCAAACATGAACCGGGATTCCAAGATGTTCGGAAAATCATCTTCAAATGGAAGATGGCCCCCTTAATATCCATTGAATATCCAATCCAAATTCCTTTTGCCCGCTGAAACAGTTTTGAAAGGCAAGTGAAAGCTGCTAAGGCGCCGTTTGGCTTCCTTGGAAGAGAAGCGTGTAGAGCTGTCTGCGGGCTTGCAGGACACTAAAAACGTAGGGTTTGGAAAGGTCCGTGTATTTTGGTGACCACTAAACAGATACACCGGCAATACGGCAATCTGGGGGTGCAGACTTGGGGCTGCAGTTAAGATTATGGGTAGAACCATGGGAGTTAAATACCCTGAGCTGGGATATAATGATATAATGTGGGGCCCCCTAGATAGCTAAGTTGGTTTATAACTCCAATAACTATGGTTTATGATACTTATAACTATAGTTAATGGGATTTATAAACCAACAATTATCACTGGGGGGCCCCACATTGTATAATATATAACAATTTTCTTATCCAACCACGTATTAGTGAAGCTGCCCCCCAAGTATTGTAGGACGAATATGACAAATGTACATGTGATTTTCAAGCCATCCAAACAGCGGGGCTGAGCAATGTGTCAAACAAAGTGGAAGACACCCTTGGAAATCAGCAAGTATCCTGCTGCTTTTTTCCAGCAGTCAACTTCGAGGTGTAAAGTTTTTGATCCAAGGAAATTCCGAGAAAACTTGGCTGTTTGGCATCTCGATCTGGTTGGACTTTTCCCATCCCTCACATCATGGCATCATAGAGTCTGACGGGTCCACAACATCAAATCATCTCTGGGGTGGGTCAAAATTCCAAATCCTCTCCACAGACACAAAATGAAATTGATCCCAAGGCTACCCCAGTTTCCGACCAGTTTCCTCAGCTGTTACATCTTGTTACGACCTTTTCCTTTTCAAAGTTCGATAAGTCTCCGATCAGTTCCATGGTTTTTCCTCAACCCATGGATCCATGGGTTTTTTCGTCCGGCCGGTGCTGGGCCATGCTGGCCATGCTGGCCATGCTGGGCCTGGCGTCGGCGTCGTCCTACGCACCGGTGGAGCTGTGCTTCGACGTGGTGGATGCCACTGCCTGGAGCTGTTGCGACACGAAAAAGTATGGCCCCAGAGGCGGCGAAGAAATGGCGCACTGGGCTCACATTCTGAATGGAATCTATGTCTATAAATGGTCTATAAATGGTCTATAAATGGTCTATAGGTGGTCTATAAATGGTCTATAAATGGTCTATATCCGGCTGAGTTTTTAATCATGTTTCTCCAGCATTCCAATGTGCTTTTGTCCCAGAGAAATAAGGCTTTTCCGTGGTTGGAGATGTCTCCCCAATCAGCGGGTACTCTAAATTGATTCCCTGACGCCGCTGTGTCAACCGACACCCGTGATCCGAAGGTCGGAAATCTTGCTTCGATGGCATCTTCAACTTCGAACGCTGCTGCCGTGGGCTGCCAAGAGAGGTTTTGTCAGACTCTACCAGCGAATGATCAATGATCACTATAGAGGATCATCCCACGTTTCATGTAAGTGGTTGATAAGCCTGTTAGTAAGTCCCCTAAAGTTATCCCATAGCTGGGTTATAACATGTTATAACCCCAGGTACCATCCATTAGTAGGGATGATCCTCGGGCAGATCTGAGGCGAGATGTTTGATTTTGATCTGACGCATTGCTGTGGGAGCAGTTTCTTGAATCATCTTGAATCCATTGGAGCGGGCGGCCAGCGGCCAGCTGTAAGGATGATACATGGATGTGGGTCAAAATGGAAGACCTAGGGGACCACAGATGGAAATGTCTAGTTTAGTATTAACCATCCATAATTTTGGGGTACCTAATTTTGACCCATACCCATATATTGAACAAGTGATCCGTTTCTTCCGGTGGAGGTTGGAAATCGGAGAAGTGAAACGGTGCACCAGTTTTGAGCTTGGACTCCAAGATTGGCTGTCTTTTCTCCCTTTCATCCCCTGCCAAGGCATGGTTTTCAAGCAGGCATCCAAGGGGTGGGTAAAAAAAAACAATGATTTTCCATTTGCCATATGATTGAGCACATGAACTATGCCAACTACTTTGATGTGAACTCCAGTTTCTATGTGATTGTCTGCGTTGAAGTTCCAGATTTCAGGCTCCTCATGCCCAGTCATGCCAAGTGATGCCAATGTCATTGCGTTGAGGTTTCAAGTGCCTGGACTTTTCCTTCAGATGTGTCAGCGGTAGCGGTCGCAAGGAGTGTTGGATTCGTCCACGTCGCTTAAAGGCCATGCGTCAACACCTTCGGAGCTTCGGTCACAACGCGACGACCTGCCACTCGACGATATTCCAGTGGTGAAGCCGCGGTGAGATCTGCAAAGGACACATCAAATCTATTCACATCTACCGTTTCAAGGTCTATTGAGTCTATTACATCATGAAATCATCAGAAATCAATGGGATTGTTGCCGTTGTTTTCCTATTTTTGGGGAAACAGCAGCGAAACGGCCCGGGTTGGTTTTCTTGGGTCCAGTTGATCATCCTTGGTGGGCGATGCAACCAAATAATTGACCAAACTGGCCCCTCTATTTTGTCCTAAAAGGACAAGATTCAAATCCCAGTAAGAAAATCCCATTAAAATCACGATTAAACCACTATAAAATCACCATTCGTCCCAAGTCTCCCGAGAAGGTCAACTTCAAAATCGTCAGGTGATGATGGCTCAGCTCTATTCCCTCCACGTTACATTGCGGTGCAAGAGAAACGTGGTGATGTGGACAGTGGCCGTCAGCTGAGTTTGAAAGGTGTCACGGCCAGAAAAGCCAAATAACTTAGCACGGGAGTAGTTGTTCTCCATCTGTATCCATATCTGTATCTATATCAATATCCATATGCATATCTTTGTCTCTATTTTTATCTGTCTATCTATCTATCTATCTGCCTGCCTGCCTGTCTGTCTATCTGTCTATCTGTCTATCCATCGAATCTCTACCTCTCCCTCGCTCTCTCCTTAGACATCCGTGTTTTCCCACTCAAAGGGGAGCAACACGCGGTATTTTTGACGCTCATTTGGATGACCAGCACGCTACTTTCGCTGTCTGTCTGAAAGTCGTCAAAGTCATCCACTCGCAGCAGCCGTTGAGGTACCATTTTTCAGACAGAGAAGATCATGCCGAAAAGCAAAACGTTGCCTCGACGTCCGCCGACTACCGCTGATCCATGCCTCGGTGAATTCCTTCGTCGAGAACAGCTCTTTGGAACCTGCATCCAAAGTCATCATACAAAGAGTCACGTGTCCGAAAAGAGAACATTGGCAGCTGGTGTTTTTTCCTTGACTTTGGTGAAGATCTGTGAAGATTTATGGTTATCCATGATTAACGTGGTTCATGATGGATATTTTTTGATGGTTCATATTTTATCACCATGAACTATTCAACACAAGATCAACAAAACACAAGCATATCATAATATCACAAGCATTTTCCGGACCAAGATCAAGTCTGGATTCAGGTCGTGGCAACCCCTTTCGTTTGTCGCAGCCCCTGGTGGATTTGCCCTGCGCCACGCGCTGCGTTGCCGGGTGCAAGATCTATGCCGCTGTGGCGGCCTTGGCCGTCGGCTCCTCCAGCGACCTCGAGGACAGTCGCTTCATCCTGGCAGTGCCCAAGGCCTGCAGCAACGGAGACGTGGCCTTCAGGCGGAGATGTGCTGAGATGTGGCAAGTCGCGCACATACACACAAACACATGATCACACACACACATAATATATATATAATATATATATATATATAATATTATACATAATATAATATACATGTATATAGATATATTATATATATTATTCATGTATGATTTTGCGTTTGCTTTCTTTCGCGCCCAGGGTTTTGCCACATGTGGTTTCCCAGCGCTCCAGCGGTGAAGTTCGAGTGGCGGAGGTGCGCTTGCATCACTTCGAAGCGGGCGACCCCTGCGAACATCGCGGGCGCCCTGAGGCCGCTCCCATCATCTTCACCTCGCTGCTTCTGCTGATGCTACCCCGACTATTGCGGCTATCTGTGCCTGTGCCGATAAAAGGAGCAGTGGCAAATGGCCTTCATGGCCTTCAAGGCAACTCAGATGAGTGTGAAAAGAAAACGGACATTTTAGATGACGGAGTTTGTGAAGAATGGGTCACAATAGTATGTCTTCAATATTAGAATGAGACACAACAGGAAACATTTTGCCTTAGCCACTCGTGGCAGTGGATAAAAACGCCTGATTTTTTTCAAGAATCAATGGATTGGTTTAGTCGGGAAAATCGAAACCGGAAACCATCGATTTTCTCATTAAATATGGGGTTTTCCGGTTTCAATTTTCCCGTAAACCAATCCAAAGAAAGAAAGATCATGTTTTTTTTTGGGTGTTGGCGACCGTCAGACTCCAACGGAAGACAACAGTCACAAACTGAGCCGACGGCCCAGACGGCCACAACGGATGCGGTGAATCTGATTCGGGTCGTGGCGTTGTGGCACACGTGTTGCGTGCATTGGGAGCCATGGCAGCCATGACCAACGCCAGGGATGCTGGGGTTGGGTCATGATGGTCGCCCCATGTCGCCCCACTGTCCAAAGTCTGGGAGGTTAAGAAATGAGTGGGGATAAGCATCAAAATTCTTCAAAAATCATAGCTGGTGGCTGGAGCTTTCGTGTTTGTGGGCCCGTCAGTAGTCTTTGAAAGCCCCTTGCTGGCTTTCTGAAGCAAAATCGTGAACCCTCAACTCAAGCGTTTTGTTAGATATTGTTTGATTTGATTGGCCAAGAACTATAGGTGATGGAAAAGAGATCATTAATGGATCCCAGCTTGATTATCCTTCGCGTACCAGGAAATGCAGTTTCCATTCAAGAGCTTCTGCAAATTGCTTGCCCGGAGTTGGTGGGCAGATAAGGAGTTGGAGGACATGCTTCAGGTAAGACTGCAAACTTCCTTGGTCGCTCAGCCTGACTTGGCCCTGACTAGGCGCCCGACTTGGGGTTGAACAAGCAACCGGGGATAGGATCACCACGAATTCTAGAGGGGAATTTCTGCAGTGAACAAATGTGGTAATGAACCATCTCTGGAACTCCACATGTTGTAGAAGTAAATCTCATACATTTCTAGGGTCTTCAGGTCAAGCAACAAGCAGAAAAACTAGCTGATGACCGTTTTACCTTGGCATTTGATATGAAGTGCTTGCCAGTCTTGGTGAAAGGGGGAAGGCTACTAGTGCCATTTCTCGTTAGGTGCTGTAGTTGAGTATTTCTGAGCTAACTGTTTCGAATGTCAAGGGCGTTTCACAATGGAGAGGCCCTTCATACATCCCAACATGGCACCAATTGGTTTCATAATTCTCATACGGTATTATTACCATCTGGGTATTTAACATAGCCATGGAAAATCACAATTTTATACCATTTTTAATAGGTAAACCATCTATAAATAGGCCATTTTCCATGGCTATGTTAAATAACCAGAGGGTATGTATTATTAATCCAAAGATATTCAGCACTGTCAGCAATGGGCCCGAATCATTCGACCTTTTGTTCCATTTTTTGCTGAAATTTTGAGCCCAAGGAAGGCTTGTATGTCATGATCACGCTGTTTCTGGTCCTCCAATGCCACAGCTGGAAGATGTTTTGCCAGCGCCTTGTGCGCAAAGTGGGTCGCCAGTTGGTGGTGATGTATTTCATTGCCTCCACGCTGCCGCTGCTCTTATATACCTCATCACCGATGAATTGCCTTCAAGAACCCACACTGAATCCTGCAGTGGTTGCTCGATCGGCGAAACACTTCCTCTTTGGTGGCAAAGAAACATGGCGTTTTTGATTCCTGGGGCTACTCTTAGGGGCTAGACATGCTAGGTTGGGCCTGGTGATGATTTTAGAAACATCTCGGAAGGTTGGTTACCCTACTTGAGCAGTGCCCCAAGTATCCATTGGTAGCTTAGTTTTGGAGTTATGCTACCTACTTACAGGGATCATGAATGATTACTAGAATTTGCAACCCAGTGTAATACCACAGTGGGACATAGTGGGACTATATAACTAGTAAGTTGGTGCTGTAACATTGATGTGCACCCGCACACAGACACAACATAGACAGACAATGATAGACATATTATACAATCGAATGATGGCAGTGATTAGGTATCATGTGATCACCCTTCATATGTTTTTCCCCAGTACAGCTGGTTTGCCACTTGAGGATTGGGTCTGGGCGATCCAGATGGATTTGCACATCTTCTTGCTCATCGGAAGCCTAGGTCTATTGCGGCGATATCTTCCAAGCACGTTGCCTGCGGCATGCGTGTTGTATTGGGTATCTGGGCACGGTGCTTTTGCACATTTTTTTCAAGTCTCCATTCCAATCTGGAATCATGATCCATTTTTTGAACTTTCACCAAAATTTTCCTGGGGTGGGTCAACCAGCCACCATGGGTAAAATCAGGGTAGAAAACAACCCTGGAAAATCTGGGTAGAAACTCCCTGGCTGGTATGAACCCAATGCAGCAACCAGGCATATATTCTGCGCATGGCCATGAGTGAAGGCCCTTGTTTTGTCAGTGAAGTGTCCGAGGAACTTCAGGACCACACTCGCTGGGTCACTGGGAATGGAAGGGCTGAAGAGCCAATGCCCAAATCCCTGAGAGTATCCGGTATGGTTTGTAGTTGGGGTATGGGAATAAGTGGGACAGAATTGGGTATTTGATGATATATCATACATGTATACTGTATACATATATACATATATATATATGTATATATATACATATACATATGTGTATATATATATACATATGTATAATATGTATATATATATATAATGTATAGATATATATAATATGTATGTATATGTATGTATATATATACACATATACATATACATACATATTATATATATATATATATATATCTATACATTATATATATATACACATCACAGAGTAAGTTAGATTCCAATTGCAAAAAAGGCAATATGTATTTTGATCCTCCATTACCCAATGGTATTTACCATACTCCATCTGGGTAGCTATCTAGTTGAGAAATGGGGGGTTAACCAATCAGGCCAATGGCCATTATCAGTTTGCCCACAGTAGGAATGGGGTCCATTTTTTGTCTGAATGAATCTATGATGAAATTACTTGCAACAGAGAATCTACCACACCATGTTTTCATCAAAACTCAGGTCACGCATTTTTCATTCTGGCTGCATTGGTTTCCCACCTGCTTACTCTTGTTGAATCTGGACACTTGGCTGCGAAAAGCCCACACCATCTTTCTCTTGGGCCGCCTGAAGCAGATGTTGGGAAAGCTCCTAATCCTTTTCATCGCAGTGCTGCTGTGCTTGAGCTACTGGATTTCTGCCAAAGCTAGCCTGCAAGTGGATTGGCAGAGCCTTGGAGGTTTTCAGATTTTTCTTAGATAGTTCCTGATCATCTCCATGAATTGACGTTCGACGTAGGCCGAAGATCTTTGTTTTTCTTTTTTTCCCGCGCTCATTTTTTTCCTCCTTTTTTTGGTGCTCCAAGAGGAGCTTGGGCTTTAGCAACTGCCCCATGTATTGTGGGGGCCACAGTCCCAGCATGCCCTATGTGTTGGCTGGGCTGCCGTTTCATCTGACCATCTTCCTGTTCCTTCACCTGTCAGCGGCGCCGGCGCCAACGACGGGACCGCCACCACCGACACCGGGAGCGGCGGGACCGGTGGCGACTTTCTGCAGTGCCTTCAGATACTTGGAGATCACGGTGGGTGCCAGGAATGGTAACCAGATATGGGGATGGGTCAAAACCTTGTACCCCTGGTGAACATCAAAATAGCTGGTAAATGGATGTTCATCCCACTAAAAATGGTATTAATAGGTATTGATCCATACCCATATCCATGATGGTAATCAAACATGGCTAGCTGGAAAATCGGCCACTTGTAGATGATTTTCCCACGAAAACGCCATAGAGGATTTTCCATTGCCATGTTCGATTGAGGGTAGGAATGGGGTTTCACATGATTACCATGGGTAAGGATTCACAATCCCATTGATATAGATTGGGGGTGCCCAACTTTCACGGCAGCCACAACAAAACATGTTCTTGACCTGTACCATAGGCTTCACTCTGATGAAAGTAGTACTTGTTTGTATATGGATGAAGGAAAACGAGAGGGTGAAGCCTCTGTTGTGTTGCCTCTTTGAGCCTTTATTCCAAAACAATGCTTGCAAAACCAAAAGTGTTCAGTCGAAAAACATGGACACATGGCTTCGATCCGCGCGTACTTCAAGCTCTTTGTCTTTAAAAAACACCAGAATGGTCAAGCGAAACAACCGGAGGATTTTGTGAACAGCCCTGCTTGGGGGAGGATTTTTTCGCCGAATCTGAGGAGACACCAACTTGGCTTTCAATATTTGGCATGGAGAGGTTGGCATCTTGGGGACCACATCGACCCCCAGGAAGCCATACATAACCAATGGGGATGGGTTGAACAGTTGAAGCCTGTGCCCATGGGGCTCAGTAGATTTGAAATCCACTGGATTTCTGAATGTTGAAAAAAGTGCACAACATTTGCACAACATTGGGCCCTTCTCCAAGTCTCTCTGGTCTCGTTCTACCAACAATTCCTTGATGCGCCGGCTCTGGGAGCTGCCTTGGCAGGTCGTCTCTCTTGGGAACGCGCATTTCCCTGCTTGGATTGGACTCTTCCGAAGAGCCCAACGGGAGGAATCCACACTGGAAGAACAGTTGCTATTCTTTGCACCCATGGTCTTTGGCAACTTTTTCCTGGTTTCTTGGTAGCCAAAAGGGAAAATGTGATTTTCTCGGAAGGGCGGCTAGTGGCTAGTGGCTTCCCCACGTTTTTTTTTTGAAATCGAACGACTTCTTGGAGTCTGTGGAATGAAAGGTTGTGGGCAGACTTGTTCATCATTCTGAGTACATCAGGTATGTGGTTGTATTGGGTTGTTAGGAAATAGACGCGGCAGTCGATCTAGGTGTATATACTGTATATATATATGATCTCTGTTCTATTATCAGACAGTTGATTCTGAATAAACTGCGAATCCTGAGGCAAGAATCTCTTCAGATGGGTGAGATTCCCAACAGCCGATAGTACTATCCTAAGAAGAAGAAACCCACAGGAACCCTGCTACCAAATACAACTGTACCAGTGTATTTCTGGTCCAATCATTTTGAAACGGGTGGGTTGATGGAGATAATGTATTCCACTGTTTACCGTTTTGAGTCTGAATAACCACCAAACACGACCAAGAAATCATGCGATCGCCAAAACTAGGAATGCAACAAACAAGAACACCCTCTGGTAATCACACATGACAATGGAAAATGTCACTGTAAATGCAGGATTTCGTCGGAAAATCCAGTCATGGAGGATTTTCCAGCCATGTCTAGTGGGAAGATGATGTGACTAAGTGCGGCTCCCATTTGTTTCAGGCGTGGCTGACTTACCATGGCCTCGAAAAGCCTTGGGGCCAGCTCTTGAGGGACGTGTCGGAGCGCTGCCCAAAGGTGCTGCTCTACGTCTTCTCCATGGCGTACTTCGTCATGAACCACGTGGTTTGGTACGGCAACCGCTTCAGCTGGAGTTAATGCAGTGAGGACGATCACCAGATCACCAGATCACCATCGATACGACGCAAGGGGTGAAGACAACAAGAACAGCCGGAGCTTTCGATCTCGGAAAACTGTTTGGTCAAGGCAATGCCTGAACTTCAGGAGCTTGAAATCCGTCAAAATCTATGAATCGATCGGCTCCATGTCAGGGACCCGAAGAATTTGGGGTCGAAATTCTGCAAGTCTCGAAGATCTCTGTGGGCCATTGATCCATCATGGCGTCCCAGTGGATGAAAGCAGCTGCCAATGAGAATGTTGATCCGCAGGCCTTCCAGTGAAGAGTGAAAAAACAGGTTTCAGAAGATGTTTCGCGACTGACATGGTGGATGTTTTGAAGGGAAACGGTTGTTTTTTTTTTTTTAAAGCTGAAATGATGGATTCTCTAGACCAAGATGGTGGGTTTGCCTTCAAACTCTGCTCCTTAAATGGAAACTGCAGGAGCTCACGGTCCGGTTGCCCAATGCGGATAGGTTGCCCGACAGTGACTGGACCGAGGATCATCCCAACTGGATCTGTTTTCATCTCGACCAAGGATGCAGTGAGGCAGGAACTTGGCCTGATCAATCAGCTCACTTCTCGTAGCGAGGCCCAGGGGGGTGGAACAAGGCCCAAACATTTCAAGTGGGCCTTGAAATGCACCAACTTGGACAAAAAGTGAAACATCCAGGGTCCTGAAAACAAGGCTTTCTCCGGCTGGCAGGTGTTGCGTCGCGAAGCGCGGGCCTTGCGGACAGGCGCCGGAACTTGTGGGGACGGGGGGTCACAATTACACGAATCTATGAGTTGAGGGTTGCTAGATCCCGTCACACAGCAATGTTTGTGGATTCCTAAGATCTATTTCAAGAAGATCCAGAACAGGAATGATTGACTCTGAATCTGCAGCATCTGCAGTTGCACCGGCCAGGACATGGGGTCTATACCACATATACATACATATACCAATAAAAAGGGGATGGTCATCAATCCATTTTCATAGGGATATGTATATATATATATATATTCTGGGGAGGGGGGTGTTGTGAGCGCCAAAATTTGTCATGCAAGCTGCCCTTTTTATACAGCACATCATGTTTGCTGCCTGCAGAGCATGAGACATAGATGTTAGTGAAGGCACCAAGATATAACAT
>Ga0126342_10007044_pt1 | contig 20022 bp, 16 predicted proteins | sample Cyp1metagenome_FD_92528 | JGI IMG/M metagenome (GOLD analysis project Ga0126342, IMG submission 92528) | Coral microbial communities from Lord Howe Island, Old Settlement Bay, Australia - Cyphastrea 1 metagenome | ecosystem: Host-associated > Invertebrates > Cnidaria > Coral ... | reverse complement strand
CTGGTCGACCAGTCGCCAACATGAAATCGATGTAAAGCTGAAAGTGTGAAACCCATGAAACAGGTGAAGTACTACCTGATAACGCATTCCAAAACCAGCTAGTGATATGCCTCACCAATGAATCCCCATACCAACGCAATGCGGCGGTAGGCAGCTGCAGCGTCGGCAGTTGGCGCCACACAGCTCCTGGCACCGGGCAGCAAGGTTCATGCAATGGCTCAATCAGTACTGGTGTGTCCTGTCTGAGCACCTCATGGCTGATGGCAAGTTGCACCTGCTGTACAGTGCGGTTAAGCTCATAAATCACTTCCACTGCAGAATGGTGACGGTAGTACAATTGCCAAAACTGAACATCTCTGGTGAAATTAGCACGGACAGCCTGGCGGTCAGCCACACTATTATGCCGAAAACACCATTCAGTGAAAAAATCATGCACGTCTTCAAGCTGCTGATGTGCAGCCACATATGCGACAAATGTAGGACCCTTCCGGTTTTGGACAGCAATTTGGATCTCAAGCCATAGATCAGCATGTGAACTGTTAGGGCGCACATCATGACCGGCCAAGATCCGGTTAAGCCGCCGAACCACACTGCTGCAGTCAGTCCACAAAAACAGTCTTCCTACATGTGTCTGAGCACACTGCAGCGCACGCAAGATCGCGAAAACCTCTGCACGAGCAGCACTTTGAAGTAAGCCTGGGAGAGGCCCAGCATCTAAAACTTGACTGCCGGTCAGGTCATGGGCACAGTCGCAAGTAGCTTGAACCACAGACCGGGCGGCAAAACGCCGCTTGATGTCATGTTGTGCGTGACAGCTACCATCTGTAAACAAAAACACATCCCCACTGAACCGGCATAGCGGCACTGCTGCAACCGGCAATGTCACAAAATACTGGTTCCACTCAGTCATGGTGGTCGGCATGAGGGACCATCCGGAGCAAGTCAGGACCTCAGGGAGGTCACAAATGGCTTTTCGTGTCTCAGGTGAAACATGGCTTCGCAACGTTTAAAACCGCTGGCATTCCCAGAACCTATGGTATCTGCTATCACTGCAGTCACAAAAGGGGCACGTGTCAACTGAAGTCTCCTGACAGTGCATCTTACCATCCTGTGTAATGTGTGTACCATTGAGAATTTTACGGAAGATTGCTTGATCTGGCATTGACAGTGAGCCCAGCCAATCTCGCGTATCCCCTGGGTCACAATTCTCCATGCTGGAAAAGCATTGGCGATGTGCAGTGGCAGCAGCAACAACTCGTATCCAGTGCATGTCAATGCGGTATTGGAGCTCTGCTAGAGAGACAGTAAACAGCGAAAAGCACCCCAACATGTCAACCAACTGACCACTTGCACTTACATGCCAGCCAAGGAATTGGAGGCGAGCACAAAGAGTCTGGGTGATACTGTTAATTGGGAAGGCGTCAGAGCCTGAAACAATTTCACACATGACTTGTTCAACACGCTCGGGATCTCCACAGTCCCTGGTGAGACGGATGGTCTGTGTAATTGCCCAACAGTGGGGATCAGTGATGGGTTTCTCAATGATTCCCAACTGTACCATAGGGTTGGCTCCAGCTGCATCGGCCCCTAATCCTCTCATGGCTGAGGAACGCAAAGCTGCGAAGTGGGTGAGGCTAATTGAGGTAGCCGCCACTCCATGCAAACAACGGGGCCAGGCCGCCACACGCAAAGCACGCACTTTGGATGCATAACCGCAAGCAGAGAGCCGCAGTTTAATCCACAATGGCTGGCAGTCATTAATCCTATCCACCAGGGTTTTGTTGGTGTGCTGCCTGGTGAATTGGACATGGGGCCCCAATTTTTTTGCATATGACACCAGGTCAAGTCCCTGGTCACGCATAGTGGATCTGCCTTCTTTACATATCGACCATGCATGAGTCTTGGTCTTGTCCAGCAGCAAATCAAGGGCCTGAGTGAAACGTTCAAGGCATTGCATCGCAGGGAGCATGGCCTCTGGAGTCATGAGGAGGATCTGCCAGTCATCTACATACGAAATGGGCTGACACAATGGGAAGAAGTGAACCATCCATGCATGGAAAACCATGTCCACTACCATCATTCCAACGCATGAGAGTGCACACCCTTCAGGGAGTCCACAATTACTCAGGGCCGGGGGACTCATGGCACCATTTATCTGGAATCTCCGCTCCATGATAGTAAGGGCACCTGCCCAAGCTCTCAGAATGGGGAACGGCAAGCCAACAATGGCACAGCATTCCAACACAACAAGCCGTGGCAAGAAATTGAATGCTTTTTGGATGTCAGCCATTACTCCGCATAAAGGAATGTCCTGTTCATATGCATGCTCAATGGCCCAAAGCAAATGCGACCAAACCTGCCCGGCGTATCGCCGGGGTCTGCTTCCATAGAGTCCCGTCGGCAGATGGGCATCAAGCTTTTTGATGGCAAATTTAGCTTGGTACGTACTCCAACAGCGGTATAGAAGGCCAAGAACCGTTATGGGTCTAAAGTCCAACGCTTTGACTGGGCACGCGGTTTTGGCAATGCAGGCAACGCGGCCTGCAACAATCTGCGGTGGCCAGTCACCATTCAATTCAGCTTGACGATAGATGGAAACGAAATTGCTGAGGGCATTGTAGGGCATAGCTTGCAGGTCTCGCAATGAGACTCCATCCAGGCCCCCTGCAGTGGTGTGCTTTTTATGTGAAACACATTGGCTTAGGGAAGTTTCCTCAATTGGCGGCCACGAAAACTGCTGCCGGGGCAGGTGGTGCCGAGCAAACGCAAGGATGGTCTCCCACCTATCAGGGGGAACCTGCGAATGGCGTTCCCACATCTGTTTCCACGTATGCAGAAAGGTGTGAAACAGATCGTCATCAGTGCCGATCTTGGAGAGCTGAGAAATCGTGCAGCCTGGTTCAAGGCCATCAACGGATTGAACCCACACACAGTCATGGTCAGCATGAATGACCGGAATGGGGTTGGTGTTACAAACCACCGGCTGATCCGGGTCAAAGTCAACTGGATGGTCAAGCACAAGGGCCATATCATCAAGCCGGACCTCCACAACCTTGGCACATTTGGGCTGCATCAAAACATGGACCCCTTTGTCAGGAAAGGCCTTGAGGTCTTGGAAAATGGCATTAGGGTTGTTTTCCCGTCTCAAGCGTGCATACAAACGAGATGATTTGCTGAGCTCAAGCTCAAACTGCCGTAGGGCAAGGCACATGGTCTCATAGATAAGCTGGCAAATGTCAAACGGCGGCGGGATCAATGGCAGACATGCAGGAGCACCATATGTACGAATGGAGGAGTGGGCCCACCATTCCGGGAAGGAGGGTGAAAACCCCGTGGCACGGACAATAGCTCCCCAAACGCTCTTGGCATGCTGAGTGTCAGGATCATGCAAGCGCACATGTCTGCAGTAAGACTGCAACCGCCTAACTTGTCGCAACCACTGGGAGTGGCGAAATGTGGCACACACAAACTGTGGTTGGAAATCACCTTTGCGGGCAAGCTTGGGGGGGGCCATTCTTCCCTCCAGGACCGCCTTGGTGGCCATAGTGCGGCCCCGGCCCTTTGCAGCAGCAGGCACCGGAAATGGCACTGCAGCAGCGGCCATGTCTTCAATGTGTTTCCACATCGCCTGGTATTTGGCCGCAGGTGGGCCCTCAGCATTATTCCAAAATTGGGCATCGACTTCCCACTCATGAGGCCACGGCAATGATGCCGGTGAACACCAAACTTGTTTAGGAACTGACTTGCTTGGCGAGTGAAAAATACCTTTCAAGACGGCATGGTCTGGGCCTATGTCATGGTACACCTCAACCTTGCAAAGTAACTGTTGCAATTCAGGCGAAATGTAGCAGAAGTCACGTCGCGTGACCTGTTTGCAAGTGGGTTGGATAGGCATACCCCAAAACTGATTGGCAATGTCTTGTATGTCACGAAAGCCCGCAGCCTCAAGTCTGCCAAAAACAGGGATATCATACTGTGAAACATTCCAGTCCCCCGAGACGAACCTTGGTCCCTTGGTGAGACAGCACACATGGTTTGTCACCTCTTGGAGAAGGTGCTCATTGTTGGCTTTCTGATTGGGGTATGAACTACTCTCGGGTTCTCCATAAACAACCCCACCAGTGACCCAGAAATCATGGACCAGAGAAGTGGTGACCAAAGCCCTTGAGGACGCACGAATTTCTGGGGGGAAGACTGTAGGAATCTCTCTAGTAGGGAACTTGGAGATCATCGCCACACCCCGCCAGGCAGCATGAAACGTTCTATCAGCTTGAGCAGGGACAGGGTGTCCACCAACCACATACTTATACGGGCTCCGAGCAAATCTAAGGCTGGCACAAAACTGTTGCATCGATTGGCGACTCAAATGGGTCTCAGAAACAGCCAAATATCCCCTTGGGCCAACTGTGAAACAATGTAGGGCGCTTTGCCAGGAAGCCCCGATGGATTGAAAACGCCTACAGCAAAATTGGTGTCAGATGGGCCAGGGTTGGCAGCTTCACCTATGCGGCATGAAACGGCAAAAGCGGCTGCATACGGCCATCTCCCCGATCTAAAACATCGAAAGGATGTTGAGTGGCACACAGCCACAACCCCACAAAAAACCCAAAACCAGGTGGTCAAAAGGCCCAGGACTCGCATGTGGACACTAGCAAAAACTGTAAGGCCCAGTAGCACCACAGCAAGGCCTTGGCCTGTCTGTCATTCCATGCCTTCTTCCCGGGGTCGCTTGGCCAGAAGGCCCCGTATCTGCTGCATTTGCTGCTCAAACAACGACTGCATCGTTTGGTTCTGATTCTCCAGGTGTCCATGAAGCTGCTGTGCTTGCGCAGCGACCTGCCCTTGCAGTGCATGCATTTGTTGCGTCTGCTGGCTGCTGTGCTCGTGGAATTGATTCTCTAGTCCCTGCTGCTTCGCAAGCAAGTGCTGCGCCTGATCTTCCAATGCATGGACTCTGTCCGGCATGTCGTCCTGGTCCATGGGCGGCTGGAGCTTAGCCAGGACTGCCGTTTGAATTCTGTCCTCAATCTGTTGTAGACCTTCAGCCGGTCCAGGGGCCTGGGCATTCACTGGGTGATACGTTCTCCAGGGGTCATTGTGCGCCCATGGGTCAGCATCTCCCTGCTTTCCGGCATCCTGTTTTTCACACAAGGCCAAAGTGGCCGCTGACCCAACAGTCATGGACGGTGTGACGGGTGAGACAGCATCTTGTTTGACCTTGGCAATCATGATTTCCCCAGTGGTTGTGGGAATCATGGTATGTGTCGGCTCTTCAGCTGATTGGACGGTCCACATGACGCCCTTCCCCGGGCAAGGAGAGGCAGGCTGTAGCGGTCTGCATTCCCACCCAGCCTTCTGCAAAATGCGGCCAACAGCTTGGCGGTCAATGCCATATGGGAACGGGCCAACAGCATACTGTGTTTTGGGTCCACTTGGCAGATACACCGTGTCTGGTCGGACGAGCTGATGTATGTGCTTTGCTTGGGTGCTCCGGACTCGAAGTCCACGGCGTTCGCCCAGGCGGGCAAGGCCGATCACTGCCGGGTTCGTAAGCATCAAGTGCTTCATCTCCTGCGGGCTTTGTTTTGGAGTCCACACTACGGTGTATTCAGCCAGGACCTCACGGCCATCAGCACTACGGGGTTCACAGTAGGCACCTGCACTTCCACTGGCTCCCAGCGATGTCTCGAGGAGGCATTGGGGTATTCGGATGCACACAGAAAAGAATTCTGCCTCGGCAGGGGGACGCGGTCGGAAACCTTGACGGAGGAATTGACGACGCCATACATCGATGATGGGGTCACGGATTGGCAGCTGGTCAGGGTTATGCCAACAGTCACACTGACACTGTTCGGTGAGACATCGTCGGAGCATAGGCAGCAACATGACCAAACTTTTGATGGGTGCTTGGCAAAATTCATCCCAGTATATCCCAGTCACCTTTGAGTTCATCACGATAGACCAGGACTTTCAGGGTGACAACATCTGGTGTGTCGACAGACAAGAGTGCACTACCTACGACCTTCTCCACAGTTCCCTGCCCCACCTGGACAAGGACAGCATCGACCAAGACCGGCTCACTATCGATGGTGCATCGACAAGGGACCGACACAGAAGCATGTGGCAAAGCAGTCTGCACACTGACATCAGCTCGGTGCAGGACAACGAGCGCAAGAGGTTCTTGTGAAACCCGAGCACCTGCTCGCAAGTATGGGTCCGCGTCAGGCAATGACATCATGATTACTTCACTACTCAATGGCCCAATCTGCTTCATGACAAGCTGCGGCAAAACACGGTCTTGGAATCGGAATGTGCCTTCGAGAATCTGCAGTTTGGCTGGGTCAAGGTCAACCATTTGTGGGGAGGCTTTGGCTTTGCCCTTCCCCTTCCCCTTACCTTTCACAGGTTTCCCTTTTTGGGATTCAACTGCTTTGGACAATTCACTTGGGAGGACAAACTGGAACTTTGAGTTATTCCCTAGTGCTTTGAGTTGACGCCATGGCTGTCGGTGATTCAAGGCAGTTAACAACTGCTCACTTCCCAATGCACGGATGGCAGATTGGGCCCTCTCTTCCAAGGCTTCCGCAGGAATACCATGCTTTGCAAGCTCAGCACAAAGTTGCTTGATCAAGGGACCATTGGGGCCAAAACCAACATCATCATCATCAATGAGATCAGCTGGGATCCATGAACGGAGCATGCTTCGCAAGGGTCCAAGGTTCCCTGAGACATCAGTGACCCAAAACCTCGCTAGAACAGCCCAAGTGTGCACTCCACAAAACAAGTGGTCAGGACTGGCGACCCTTTGGACCACAATTTCTGAACATCGGAACATCGACACATCGAAGACTGTATCGGCTTCCATGACAACCAGCAATGCACCTGAGGTATTGCAAATGGCAACTACTGGGGACCAGTGGCACTTTGTCAAGAGAGCACAACAGAAAACCTCAAACCCACTGGTGTGAAACCACTCAAGTTTCTCAGCCAATTGCTGCATGCCAAGGGCAATCATGCACGTACAATGCGAAGGGCTCGCAACATCAAGGCGGTCCACATGGAATGCCATCTCAGTGCTAGACATTCCAGGCCCGAACATCACTGTAGCCATAGGGACAATGGTAGGCAGGGCAGGCAATCGCAATCTGTCACGCACATAGGTGATGATAGCATCCCACTCATGTGCAACAGTTAAAGGGCCAGGAGGAGACCCCATCCCCAAACAGTGGGCTGGGTAACCGGTCCAATGGTCAGGTGTTCGGCAAAGACTTCTTTCATGGCCCAGCACCTAGCTTGGAGTTCCTCAACTGAAGCAGGCATGGCAGATCTGAGCATGATATGCGCAAAGAAACTGATGGTCATGGCACCACACAATCTGTTCATGTCAATTCCATGAGGGACACGGTGGATGACAACCAAGTTTTGACGAAGGTTCTGGACCAGCGACCGCAAAATGGTGTCAACTTTCGGCTCATCATTTACAAAATTGGCAAGAGTGTGCACGTGTGCTCCTTCAGGTCCAAAGGTAATCCAAACCGGTATCCAATGTTGTTCAAACAACAAGGCGACCAAGAGGTTGGAAGTCACTACATCGCATTCATTCCAATTGTCAGAGATCCACATGTTGAGATCAACATGATCCCCATTGATCCACTTGTGAACAGCAAGGGGAGGGATGAAGTGAAACTTCCGTACATCATCAGGGCTGTGGCACTGAAGCAAGTGCTGCAACTGGAAATGCATTTCATCATCTGCCATAGCATAGCTGCGCGATGTAACTTGCAAAAGTTTGGCATTGCGCGCAGACTCATTTTGGGTTGAATCAGGCACTTGCGGGGCAGCAGTCACGTCACTGTCAGCAGTACACTGCGTGGCCTGGGACCTCCGCATGTCATCATGCAGCACAGATTCTGCAGCGGGCATTCTAGGGAGTGGCCCGTATTCCCATGACGACGATGAGACATCCACAGCTCCCCCACATCCACGGGTGACATCAGGGGCATTCAGCACACCTTGGACTGGCATGGCATGGCCAACATCATGGACAGTGCAGACATCAGCGGGCATTATAGGGAGTGGCCCGGATTCCCGTGCAGGCATGTGAAACATGGACACAGGGGACGGACTGAGACCTTGGGCAGAACTGGACGACACATTGCTGGCATGGGTACTACACAAGACGGAATGGGCAGTACCTTGATATGACACATTCACAGGACCAGGCGGGAGTGGGACAGGACGGTTGCTTCTTGGCACGGATGCAAAACTCTGTGTTTCAAGTCGGCTTCGGGGCGGATGTTGTTCTGGGCAATTCAAAGGACGGGAGTCCCCTGAGACAAACCCCTGCTTACCAGTACCCCAAATCACTGGTCTTGGTGTTGAATCAATGGCATAGAGATGCTCAACAAACGCAGCTCTCATGTTAGTATGCAGGGTGCGGAGTTCTTGGACATCCTCAGGCAATGGCATACCCATCACAACATGCGCAAGAAAGCACATGGCATGGGCCCCACACATGCTATGTCCACTAAGTCCCTCAGGGACGCGGTGAATTGCAAAACCCAGGAAACCCAACTTCTGTGCGATGCACTCAATCACTTCTGCCACACAGGACATCCCGTCATCTGCCCCATGAAACATATGGACCTGAAGAGTAGTATTGCGGGGAGCAAACCAAACGGGTAACCAATGCCCATCAACCGAAAAGGCAGTGATGACATTCAATCCTTGGGTGAAAACTTCTGGGTTCTTAGTACACCATTGTTCTACAATAGTCTTACCAATGGACTTCCAGCAGTTGAAAATCAGTGGCTCAATGTAGGTGAACGTTCGACCCATAAGAGTGCAACTAGTTGGCTGTTTCTCAATCAAACGCAGCAGGTGAAACCGGATTTCGTCATCAGCCATGGCAGTACCATTCTCATTGATGAGGTCGATTCTCTGATCCCTAGAGATGTTGACAGTGGGCACGCTGACCTGTGTCGGAACTGGCATGGCATCAGAAGACGATGCCTGATCACCCGCCCCCCAAATCCATGGTCGGTCAGTGATTTGGGCTCTCTGTACAGTCTGAGCAAACTTCGATCGCAGCATGGCGTGCACTGTGACTGCTTCACCACAATCAGCTGGGAGTTGTGTTCCTACAAGTGCATTTCGCAAAAACGCTATGGCGAGAGATCCGCACAATTCAGAGGTGAAAAACAGACGATGTTCTCGGCAAATCAACGCTGACTCAAAACCCAAAGCACTGGCAAGTTGTTGAAGGACATTGTTGAGCCCCTCATGTTGTGCCTCAGCTCTATCCCAAGTGAAAGCATGCAGCACACCCTGCACCGGGGTCATATACACAGGGACCCAGTGATGTTCAATCAAGACCACAGTAATGATTGGGTGGAGTTTCTGGGCAATTTCGGGATGATCTTTGGCCCAGAACTTGCAGTCAAAACCCTTACCCATAACCCATGCAGTGGAAATCAAAGGATCAATGACACATGCTGGAACAATGGCCTTGTTGCCTTTGAGTTGGTGATCACGGAACGCCGTTGCCAGGCCATACAAATGAAACCTGATCTCATCATCGGCCCAGAATTGTGCTTGGGAATCAAGGATTTGAAGTCGATCGTCAGTCTTGAAAAATTGGTGTCTCAAGGACCACAACTGCTGCGGTGAAACAACATTCGGGAGGGTCAACTTCAGAAACTGCTCACCTTGCAAATGCAGGAATGGGGTGGCGTCAAGCCATGGTTGATCCTGGACAGCAAGACCAGGGATGGAGCACTCCCCAACATCGAACTTCGAAACCTTACGAGGTGGTGACAAAATCTCACATGATTCCTGAATAGGCTGTGACCAGGTAGCAGTAGGGGAAATACATTCCTCAATTTTGTCAACCGTTTCTTGACTGGGAAGAGGTCTGGTTTTCAAGATGATCACTTGCCCAACTTCCATGACATGGTCCAACGGAACATTCACTCCATTCAAGGTGATACTTTCAACATCCAAAGACTCAACAAGTTTGGCATGGGCTTTCAGAAATTGCTCCACAGTGGCACAACATGTGGGTTGAAACCGGATTGGGGAGTCGTGCGATCCCTCAATGACCACTGTACACGAATCAGCCTGCATGCATCCAACAGTAGTCGGGTCATCTGAAATCACCGGAGCATCAAACCATGGCGTTGGTTCATCCTCATGTGAAACATCCGGGATTGTGGCTGGCACATTTTCATGAGTTCTGATGATGTGGTCCAAAACGGAAGCAATGTTCACAGAACCTTCAAGAGAATCCTCCCACCGCATGGGAAACACAAGCTCAGCAAGAGAAAGGTCTTTGTATTCCCTCCAGAATCCCATCATGGCCAAAAGTTTGGCATCACACACAAACTCATGGGGTGCTGGCCACACTAAGCGGCATCTCATGAGGAGCCATGATCTGTACGCCTGAATCTGTGCATTGGCATCAAAACTCCTGATCTGTTTCAGCTCATCCAACTGGGCAGACAGAAAGCCGAACACCCAAAGTGCTTGAACTGGACTGGCCAGTTGCCCAGCAGCAGAAAGGGTAAGTTTGACATGTTCTCCATAGTCCAGCACAGGGTCCATTGAGTTCAAACCCATAACCTCATTTGGATGAAGGTGTCGAAGGTTGGTTGTACCATCTGGCAAAACAGCACTACGAACCAAACATCCATGCAAACCTTTGGTCTCCAATCGATGCTGGGAGAAACCATACTGCCGGCACCCACATGGACACGCACATGTTTGTGACCCCCAAGCATGGAGAGCACATGGCGCTACACCTTTGCAATTAAGCATGTGCTTTGCATGTTGATCATGGATGACACCAAAGGCTTCAAGCTCAGTTTCATTCAGAGAAAGTTGATTTTCGTCACCAAGATCCCAAAGTCGGATTTCTGGGATAACTTGTTGCACTTCCCACAGGTTGTCAAGGGCTGGCCATGGTCTTAACTTGATTTCACCCATTTCCGGTGCAGTGAAAATCCACCATGAACGATGACGTCGGCATGGCCAAACATGATCGAGCCTCAACTCAGTCTGAGAACATAGAAGTCCTGTGCATTTGCAGAACCTGGCGATTTCGGCAGCGACAAAAGAGTCTTGCGCAGCAGGTGCCACACACTCCAACACTACGGCATACGAGCGCAATAGCATGGCAGCATTCAGGGTTTTGGTGAGACTATCTGACCTAGAACCTCCTTCACCCCTACAATCACCAAGTCGTGAAAATGGCTGGCAACTGAACCCGGAGCTCAGTACGGATGCCCCCCTTGCATGTTGCCAGATGGCAGCAATGGTCTGTTGGCTACCCACATCACCTACGATGCCAAAAGCTTCATGTACCTTCGAGTGCAGTGAAACCATATGGGGGTTCTGGTCGACCGCAACAACCACCTCAAAGCCGGCGGCTGTGGCACCCTGGGCCATGCCACCAAAACCGCAACACACATCAATTACAGAATGAAGTGATTCCCACGTTGGTACTTGATGTCCCAAAGTGACAGTATCCTTGGTCGCACTCAGGATTGGAACTGGCGCCTGCTTGGTGAGACAGACATTCATCAGGGTGAAAGAGTGAAACCCACCTGAAAGAAAACCTTCATAAATGAATCTTGCATCACCCGTCCTGGTCTCCATCACATGTGAGGTATGCTCAATATCGAAAATGAGTACCTTTCCAACCATATTGACCACATCATTCAAAGGAATCGACGAAATATCCATGGGAACGCTAGTCATGGCAAGGAAATTGTGGACACACCACCCAACGATTGGCAGGGGCAGCCGCACCCCTGGCAGGAATTGGGCCGACACGGCTGTTCCAAACCACCAACCAAGTTTTTTTGGCACCTGCAGGAGCAAAGTGCCCTTTTCTGATAGGAGAAAAGAGCTTTTCCCGACATAGGATGTTCTCTGCAAAGCCTCTTGTTCCAGCTCGGACCCACTTCATACAACATAGACAGGAATTTTATCTTATAGTTTCTCTTATTCCTTACAAATCAATTTGGCGTACAGTTTTATAGTTTAATATATATATATATATATATCATATATATATAGGCTATCTTTTTTAATACGATGCCCCATTCTGAAACCTTTCCAGAAGCTGATTTAAATTTCATTGATTTCAATGATCTCCTGAATCTGATCGCCGGCCAAAGGAGTGCGTTCGAATCCGTGTTCACGCAAGGTCGGTTTCTGTGGGCGGGGGCTGTTGATCAATGCGTGGTTGTGTCACTGCTCCACAAGCAACCGTATCCGGCGAAGTAGAAAGGTCTGCATGGTCTGAGCGTTCCTGAACAGAGTAGGAGTCCTGCCTGCCACTTCAGTTCCCAAGATGTCCAGGGAGTCTTCTACCTCTTCTCCCGTGGCGTTGTTCACGCTGCAGCTTGGTGCCACGTATCCTCCGTGGAGCCTGTTGTAAATGGCAATCAAAAAGCTTCGCATTCTCCCTGGTGAGGCGAAGGTACTGCACCTGAACCGCCTCTATAACTGGAATGTTGTCAGGGTCGCCATATCTCGGCGCATCACACCCTTCCAGAGCAATGCTAGCAACTAGAGGGACAGAAAATTGATGGGGGAACATAAAAACCACTACTATATTCATTGATATCATTAATATGGTCACTATACGTCACTATCATTGTTACTACAGTCTAAAAAAATGTCTTAACCACCATTGGTAGTCTATACACAAGCTCTATATTGGTTGAATCACCAATCGGGGTCACCGAGCGTCTGGAAGCCGGCTGGAGCTCCAGAGCGAGCGCTTCCGTCAGCAGTGAAGATGCACGGAGCCACAACGAGCCACAGGACGCCATGGCGGCGTTGCAGGCCACGATGTTCAGCTCATGTCTCTCCTTGAATGGCTTCAATATGGATTATAGGGGAATATATATATATATAGAGATACATGAATCATATACGGATATATATATATATATATATATTAAATATATATATATATATATATAGGGCATAAATGGGTATATATGGGGATATAATGGGATTCTAATGGGGAAACCAACCATAGTCAGGTTCCAATGGATTGCTTTAAACGAAAATCTTGGCTGGAAACATCAGGAAAACCATTGATCTTCCAGCCCCAAGGGCAAGTGGTGAAGCTTAAAGTGCCGAGATTCTTCCAAGTTAGTCTATTGATAAACCGGTTTTGATCCATGTCATTCATTAATATAGTGTTATATTCACCCATTGATCGAAAAAAGTCAAGTCTTTTGAACCACTTGAGGTGCAACTGGGGTTACTATTTTGGGTATAATCATGGTAACCCACCATAAGTTGAGATACGGGCCCCTATAAGATCCTATAAGTATGGCCAAGCCCCAAATCCAGAACCTACCAAGTGGGTCTATTTCTAAACATACTTTTGACTATTGTTGATAGACCTTTTTTTTTAAGTCTCTTCATTTTGTGGGGGAATCACATTATGTCAAAACCTCATCACCTTTTCATCAACCCAAAGCCCGGATCAAAATCGTTACGTTACATCCATTTTGGGCATTTACCAAAACAGTCAGAGCTTGATTTTATGGAATTTCATGGGTTTAATATGTGGATTTCATTGGATTTCATGGGATTTCATGGGATTTATTTTGGTACTCAGGTACTTCATGTACCATTTTGTTTAGGACCTGGTGATGGGTCAAGCACCGGTTGCCCCAGGTTGAACCACACTGCGCCCAGCTTCTGTCTGCACCTGCTGCAAGGATCTTTCCCACCGATTGCCCGTCATGACCTGGAATCAAATTCAGAGTCGAAGGATCCAAAAATATAAAACATGGTTGTGTTACTAATTGATGGTTATTTATGTATTTTATGTTATCTATAAAGGTTTTTGAATGGTTTTTGAATGGTTCTTCAGCAACAATTTGGGTTGTACCACTTGAACAAATGGTTTTAGGATCCACAAAAATAGCAACTTGACCCTGGGAATCATCATTTTTTAGAGGTACTAGTAATTGTTCAATCGCCTATCTGGCAGGGTCTATGATTGTTTGGGATCGTATTTATGTCGTGTTTTCGCAATGACTTATTGCTGGCACCCAAAGTGGTTGACATGTTTTTCCTTCGCATATGCTGATAGGCACATTCCTGTCATGTTTAGAAACTTGGAGGCTCAATGAGAAAGCAGCAACCTCTTGTTTGTTAATGTTAAAAAGTTGTTGGCATGTCAAGTATTGATGCTACTACCCACAATAATGTTAGTCACTTGCAAGAGTTACCTCAATGTTGCCACTGAAATGCAGCTTTCAGCAAGAGTCAAATGAGTCAGCCCTGTTCATCAGGGCATTTTTTACTGACACCCTGAGATGCAGAATTTTCACACTCGTAGCCTGGAAATCAGCGAGAAAGGCAAACTCGAAACCTGACTTAAAAACGCACCTCGAAACTCGAAACCTGCGAAAAAAAAATGAACCAAGTGGAAGGTGGTTTATCCCACTATTTATAGGGTTTCAACCATCCAAGGTGGTTCAGGATTTCTTCCATCCACAGTCCACAGTATAATAAAATATCCCAAAATATCCCAGCTCCAAACCAGCCTCTTCACTTCACATTTACCACCATTTAGTCTCACCAAGCAGCTGCTCCCAGGGTCACGACATCCGGCTGTGCAAATGCCGCCATGGAAGAACGCAACATGTGGGCCCTACGCCAGGAGCCGATCACATCCATCGCCTTGGATCCATGGATCCATAAACCCTTCCACAGCCCTATGGTTAGTGGATATTAATGGTAATGGTCCCTAACACCCTCTGGTAAACTAACGTAACTATGGAAAATCACCATGTTTAATGAGTAAATACACTATAAATATGTAAAACTGGTTGGTTTTTTCAACCCCTCTGAAAAATATGAAAGTCAATGGGAAGGATTATCCCATATATGAAATGGAAAATAACACATGTTTGAAACCACCAACCAGGAATGGTAATGGTCCCTAATATGATCCTAACAATTCCTATATAATATGTGTTTGTTTTCATTGTTTATCACCAAACAAATCCATGTTTTCTGGGGGTTGTGGAGTATGAAAGGAGGAAATCGGATTAAGACCTTCTAGCATTCCAACATGGGAAGTCCCAGAATCTATTCCACATCCACGTTGCGGATCAAACATGAGAAACCATCTCAGTCCCAAAAGAAAATGAACCAGCCCTGGAATTAACAGCCATCCATGTAACCAGTGACAAGATTGAACACCCTACATTTCACTGCTTAGTAGCTATACCACCTGTCATATAATCAACTCACCCTTTGAGGTGTTCTTGGGGTGATCGACCATCCCAAAAATTAACCCTTGACCCTGCCGGATAGGGAGTTGGAGGATTAGTTTCCACACAGTTTGCTGTTTTCAGGCTGTCAATGTTCGGGAGGGTAACTGCCCAAGGACCCATCATCCATGGGAATGCCATCCGGTCGCTGCGTTGTAGCTGATGAGATCCGGCTGGAGCTGTTTGAGGTGCAGCTCAGCCACCAAGGCCAATGCCAGCGACCAACCTGCGGGGTGCAGGCCAGGGCCGGGGCCAAAAGGGGGGATGCCATGTGGTGAAGCCTCACTAAGTTGAATTATGACTAGGCAAACTGATGGCTTTGGTATCTTGAGGTGAACATTATTGGTATGTATATATGCATATATATCTCACCGCCCTCTGGTAATCCAAAACGCGGCAATGGACAACTTCCCATTTATACAAACAATTTTCCCATTGAAACCATCTATTTATAGAGATTTTCCAGTGCTACGCTTCGAGCCATACACATAACCATACATAACCTCTCTCCACAGAAGAAGCCCATGTCGTCCACCACGGAACTTGCAACGCTGGCAGAGATCGCACTGTTGTAGCTCACCAAAGTGGCCTGGAAACGTGGCATTTCACCACAAAATGGCAAATGAACGTCTCCTATAAATGGAAGTTTATAGGTGGGAAAACAGTCCACACTGTATGTTTATATATATACATATGCAAATGCATATAGTATTATATATATATTTCCATCAAACATATAAATATATACATATATACACATACATCAACGTGGAGGTACCAGTGAAACTGCTAATGGGTATGGACAACCTTGGCTTGGTTCAATATTATGATTATCCCCGAAAACGATCGATTGATTCAATATGCTAAGCAAACCCACCGCACCTGGAGCTGTGTGTCTCGCAGCTCGGCCAGCAACAGCTGCATCAAGCGCCAGCTCCGGCCAGAAGGGGCACTCAAGGCCGAGTTGAACCTGGGACATTGGACGAAAGCCATGGATTTTTCATAGCTCTTGGGGCCCATTGCATGCCGCACTCGTGAGTTTTAGGGGAGAAGAATCGCAGGGCCCCCCGTAGCATCTGCAACGGCTGCAGAAGCTCTGGCTATTTGTCAGTTCCCAAACTGCCCAACTCAGTTGCCCACTCGCTATGGGACAATTAGAGCATTTTAAGGGTTGAAGGTAGTTGATAGCCCCTTAGTAAGGGTTCAAGGTAGCTGATTAATAGGTCCTTAACAAGGGGTGAAGGTATTTGATAGCCCCATAATTAATGAGGCCTTATTGTTCAGTGTCTACCTTTTCTGAACAGTCAGTCTGTCAATCCCACCTGTGTCTGAGCACCAAGGACTACCAAGGGACGAGATGACGCTGGCAGGAATGCTCTTGTCTTGCATGCCCCGCAACAGTTGCAAAGCACCCTGCCATTCTGAACCTGCCGAGCGAGAATCTTTGGGGCATTGCCATGTTTCAACTTTGGACCCCCAGCATTCCGCCACCGACCAGTTCAAGACATGGACAGTTGGGGCTTTCAAGCACTCCCCAACTTGGAGCATTCAAATCCCCGTTTGTAAGTATTTCCCATTGCTACCAGCAGCTTTGATTACCGAAGGGTAGAAGGATCGGCAATGTCTCTGCATCTCCAGACACAAAGAACAAGTGACCCTTGACACATGCGCTGATTCCGCTGTTGTAGAGAATGGTGTCTGCTTCAATGCTCCTAAGCCGCAAATATGCAACGACAATGGATCCACAGGTGAAATCAATTGTGCCCTGTGGATCCGGCTGTAGCTTCGGAGTATGACTGGTGTGTGGGGGGTTAAGTCCCTTCTCGGGCACTCGGTCCATAGGGATGTCAACATTCGCAGTTTTTCATGGAGCGTCCGAGAATCAGGGCCATTCCCAACCCTCAACGGATGTGTGGATTTGTACCCAGCCCATCAAGTCTGTGAGCAAAAAAACAGGTTCTACTACATATTTGTAACTGGGATACAACAATCCTCAATTTATAACGGTTTCTACATGTTACTTATACCTATTGATGATTCCAACCCATCCAAACGGATATCAAGTCACTGAAGATGATCATCTCAACGAATAATCTTAAATCCACAGTGTCAAACCACCTGCCAGCTACCCTCCGGCAATCAAACGTGGCAATGAAAAATCGCAGCATTTATAGATGATTGTTTCCAGCTATAAACCGCCATTTGCAGGGACTTTCCCCACATGATGACCTTTCCATAGCTATAACTAGTTGGTTTTATGTAGTAAAATACAACTCCTGTAACTAGTTGGTGAAATATATCATAAGTAACACCTAAAACTGTGGTGACAAATATCATCTTATTTGAGGCCCATAAGGGCCATAGCCCACCAGGTCACAAAAACATCACGGCTGAGATGCTGCTTCTCCGCCCCTCTCAGCAACTGCAAGGCAGCAGTCCATTGGTGACATCGCTCGCAGCATGTCACCACTGTACCTGGTGAAGGGGATGCAGTTGAGCTTCCTTTTTTATGTTGCTATATATAACCATGGTATCATGGTATAACCATGGTTGTAGAGCCCCAAAAGTTGGGATATAACCGCTATAACTTTGGTTACTGGTCCACTTTAAATAACGGGAACTGCACTTCCAAGTGTTTGTGGGATTCGCCAGTCGGGCAAAAAAAACGAGGCTGACGATGCCAAGATATGTCAAGTGTTCATCAATATACATTGGTAGAAACCTGAAATTCAAAGCTGTCGACAGACTCTCTCTCTCTCTCTCTCTCTCTCTCCCTCCCTCTCTCCATCGCCCTGGGACCTTTCTAGGCCTGGGTTGGTCTTTTTCAAACCATCCCAATATACCAAATATCGTTTCAAACAAATGGAGCAGTCAACAACTCGAAGCTTGCAAGTTTCACATCCTGGCCATTGAATTGAAACCGCAACGAAAAAAGTAACACCCGATCGAACAGTGGGACAGTGGGAAACCTGGAAATATCAATGACATATGAAATATTGTCTATACCCATAGGATCCATGTATGGTATATATGCTAACATTGGGGGTATATTGATGGTAAATGTTACCATATATAGCATACATGGATCCTATGGGATAACAACCTGGAAACACATACTTCGGAATCTTTCTGGCCACAAATCAAGATCCGCCAAGCAACTGTAGAGGATGACATTGGCCTTGGTAGAGCTGGCCTGGGCTGCAATTCGGACAGTTGCATGGCTTTGGTCCAATGAAACATGGATTTCACCGGCCAAATGATGGACATTTACAGTAAGTGATTTATCCATACAATGGACATATTTGAATGATTATACAACCATGAAGCACAAGGTTTTCACCATTGAGTTTTCGCAATCTGGAAGGTAACGGCTGCGGTGATCCTATTCCATTTCTAAAAACGTGGATTCCGGATGAACCCTGAAAATCATGAAGGATCAAAAGCCCTGGAGTAAGCGGCACATGTACACCTGCCACTAATCAGCCGCTTGCCGTTTTTAACTCTCCAATAATTTTTTGATGATTTAGGTCAAATCCGGCTCAAATGGTGGTACATGATAATTACATGTTATGTTTTTCCCTCACTCTTTGGGGCTTCCAATGCATCCATCAGCGTCTCAGCCTCCAGGGTCGAGAGCAGTTTCACGGCAGCTCGCCAGTCGCTGCGCTGGGCGTAGGCTTTGAGCGTCTTTCGACATTGGACCAGGTCGAAGTCGTCCAGGCTCGGCGCAGCCATAGCCTGATGGCCCCAGGTCCCTGACTGGGACCCTGGGAGATATTCCAATGGAGGTCAGTTCATTTTCTGAAGAATGGGCATGGAAAATGGACAGGTCACGAGAAGACAACCAACTTCACCAAATCTCAAGAGTCAGGCTCTCTGTGCTCTACCAACCATGCGTGATGCTTTTGTGAGTGACCAAATGGGACAATTACTCATCTCAAATTCAAGCAGACTGTTGATATGATGCAACTGAAGAAACTGCACCATTCCTTGCTCACCATTTAAACATGCAACCACTTCCGTGGAACTGTCCAAAAAATGAATCATGATGATAACGCAAAGACACACTATGTAGTCATCCTGAGCTAGAGAAAACATATAAATATGCACTCTTCGAAAAACATCATTCAGATGGACATATATCTTTGAACATTCCATATTCTCGGGAAGATTATATATACACATCCCGGTTTGAATTTCTACTATGGGGTCGAGAACCCATTTTGTACCAAAGCATCAAAATTCCTAACCTCAGCCATTACAAAATGATGGTTCTCAACCCCCAGAGGATTTACGGAAAATGACAACATGATACTGCTACAAAATGAAGATTGGTTTTTATCATGAGGTTACTTGAAGGGGAAATTCCACCACTACAAAATGACGATTGGTTTTTATCATCAAGTTACCTGCAGGGGAAACTCCGCCACTACAAAATTCAGATTGGTTTTTATATGCTTTTATCATCAGGTTACTTGAAGGGAAAACTTCAATACTACAAAATGACAATTGGAAATGATTGGAAAGTATATGTGTTTCACTGCTGGCTCAGCATGTTCCCACATGTTCCCACCACTTGCTGCGCATCATGAGATTGGGTTTTCACATGTTGCCTTCCGAAGGGCAACTTACCCTGCTACAAAATGAGATTGGGTTTTTACATGTTGTCTTCCGATGGGCAAATTCCCTTGCTACAAAATGACTTTCGATT
>Ga0126342_10007043_pt1 | contig 20024 bp, 12 predicted proteins | sample Cyp1metagenome_FD_92528 | JGI IMG/M metagenome (GOLD analysis project Ga0126342, IMG submission 92528) | Coral microbial communities from Lord Howe Island, Old Settlement Bay, Australia - Cyphastrea 1 metagenome | ecosystem: Host-associated > Invertebrates > Cnidaria > Coral ... | reverse complement strand
TTTCCTGGCTCCAACATTTGTTTTCCTGAACCCCAACCTTGCGACATCCATTTTTTGATGATTTTTACCTGACTTGGCATTTTTATTCGCCGAAGTGGAGTCACAGGAAAAAAATTACCGGTAGCACGGAGGATGTATATGTGTGTATGTAAAAATGTCTACATAGTATATCATAATTATGTGATTCTATGATTAGATATCCGCATCTATAATCTGTAACATGTCTTCAATCAAACTTGCGTACCGCATTCCTATCTGTGAGCCCGACATCTGCTTCGCAGCTGAAAGCTCAGCTCTGAGCCTCAGCTGGCACATGACAACCTCAACTTCAAATGGTTGGATTTAAAAGTGGATGTTTTGATACGTTTTGTATCAAACATGCATTTTGGATCATTTTGGTTGGCATCTGAACATAGTTGATCATAGTTGAACCCCCATGCTGCGCAATGCTGCGCACATGATCCAATTTCATCCAATCCAAGGCCATCCCATTCCTATGCCACCAGCCAGGAGCCGTGCTCCAGGTTTTCTTGATGCCCTGCATCCTGCGATCTGCCCAGCGGAAAATGGCTATATCAACATACCCCAAACCTACCCCACCTTAATAGGTAAATAATGGTAAATCAACACTAAATGGGCCATTTTCCATAGCTATGTTAGTTTACCAAGGGGTACAGTATTATGTTTGAACACATGATGTGTTCTTGTTGATTGACTTTTAGTGGACCAAAACTTGCAATGTTCAATCAATGTTCAATCAATGACGATTTCTCACCAACGTGTCAATCATGCTTTCGCAGGGGCCATGCTGATCTTGTTTGTATCGTTCGAATTGTATTGGATGATCCGACCAAAGGGAACCCATGATTTTCTAGCTCGACTTTCCAAAATATGATTCCATTTATTTGTCATATGCATTTACAATCATATTGGAATCATATTGGAAATTCATTTGATTGCATCATATTTCCAATATGAGAATAATCATAACATTATATACCCTCTGGTAAACTAACGTAGCTATTGAAAATTGCCATAGAAATAGTGGATTTACCCATTAAAAATTGTGATTTTCAAGAGCTATGTTAAATTACCAGAGGGTAACCCATATTATATAAATGATAGGGGAAATCATTTGATTTTATCATGTTCTACCAGTTGGAGCGTTGCTGGCCTTGGCCTCCACAGCGGATTCCAACTCAGCGCGGAGTCTTGCGCCCTGTGCCTGACGAAGATTGCTGAGATTGTTGAGATAGGGGTTAAATATATCTTAATATATGTTATAGTTGTATAATGTTGTATACATATTTTATGATACGTTGATATTATTTGCCAATTGTCACATACTGTCACTATGGGCCTGCATCAAGATCAGTCAGCACGTTTTGATACATATTTACACAGTCATACCCACCTGTGCCACGAGACGTTCTCCTTCGCTTTTGGCAAGGCGTGCCTGTGACAGAAGGCAGCGACCAAAGTCCAGCAAACTGGAACAATGTGACACTTAGATCCTCTGGGCCACTCCATGACATGGCCACAAGGAGCAAAACTGCAGACTGAACGAACAGTTATGTACTGCTAGAGATTTACGATGATTGAATGTGATTCACGTGTATTGCTTCTAAAATTGCTAGCATTTACGCCGACACCCAACCCATTCTCTCCTGCAAGTCACTTGCGAGGTCTGGTTGGCCTGGTCCTCTGCAAACCGTTGCCGTGTGACGAACTCAGGGGCTCTACAGCTTGGACAAAATCATTCAACATCGCTCCTGTCTGAGATGCAGCTGCAGCAGCTGCAGAAAGAGATGCCGCTTTCACTGGTGTGGAGCAAGCCTATCAGATTTGCGAAGCGAAGCGCTGCTACGGTGCTGCGTTCCTCCCCTCCGAGAATATGGATCTGAAAGGCACCGTGACTTCCCACCCCAAAGTCAGGTGACACAATTCTAGTCCAAAAGGCGGTGGTTTCAAACCTTGGAACCTGGAAATCCCCTGGCAACAGCGATCCTTGGCGTGCTCTGCCGCCTTCGCCTGTCAGCAGTCTCATAAGATGCCCCAAGCAACACTGCAATAATACCGAATAAAAGATAATAATATTGTAACATTATATATAATACATATATATATATAATAAATAAATAAATACATATATAAATATACAAATATATAAATATATAAATATATAAATATATAAACATATATATTAAATATATAAATAAATATATAAATATATATAATTAATATGAATATATATATACATATATATACATATATATACATATATATACATATATATATATACATATATATATATACATATATATACACACATATATATACATATATATATATATACAAATAAATAGTAATAATAACAATAATAATATCAAACTGTTGTGCGGATCTATTTCTCTCCTTATCATTCTTTATCAATCTGTATGTAATAATATATATATATATACACATGTATATCTATATATATATATATATGTGTGTGTATATATTCATATATATATATCGAAGAGGTCAACAGATTATCTCGGTCAACAGATTATTCCATAACCAAAACTTAACCAAAACATATTATTCTGTAACCAAAACGTATTATTCCTCATCTCTCTCTCTCTCTTTCACCAGCCTTCTTTAATCTGATTTCATCTTTTTTGGCCAGCCACCCACAGGTCTTCCTTTCCATTTGCACATGGTATATTTCCATGAACACGTCTTCCATGCTTGCTTCGCGCCTCTGCTGCCGTGGTTGCTGGCAGTTCAGGGCCTTCTGCAGGCAGCATGGTGACAGCCCGCTTGGGAATCTCGCCTGTTGCGGGAGTCATGGCTTCGAAGAAACGGACAGAAACGTGACAACCTGCAGTGGGATGCATGTTACACCCAAAGCAAAGCAGAGAAGTTCAGCTTTGAAGCAAAGATTCGCACAAGAACAGCAAAGCGAAAGATGGCGAAAGAACTTCAAGAACGCTAATCCTTGACTTTTTAAACAACGTCAACCTAGTTTGGCAAGTCCCAAGAAACGGATTAGTCAGCCCAGAGCGGCCTGCCGGACTCGGCACCTGAGTGCCATCCATAGACAATCTGTGCAGCAATTTGCAGCAGTCGCAGCAATGCCATAATGCCATCCTAATCTGTCCCATTTGACAGAAAGCACATAATTATGACCTGTATTCTCGAGAGGCATGACTTGGGATACCTTCAAGTGAAGTGCTACCAGAGCTATGGTACGTCCATCAAGACCGTTGATGATCCATCCATCTGCACTTTAGATACGTACTTTAGTTTCTGTAAGCAGGCCTGCATCTCGCTACAATGTATGCTGTAGTGCACAACCGCTTTCAAACCATCTGGGTACCACTGGTTTGTGCTAACTACACGCGATTGCAACAAGACAATTTCCTGGAAGACACTGCCAATCAATCTTATCAGTCTTATCATGCAGCGGCCTTTGAAAGGTGACCGATTTGAAACGTTGAGATCAGTTGCCCGTCTTCCAGTCTCCACAAGCGTGGAACTTGGCTCCCGAACTTGTGGGGAGCCTGCCTTAGACATCGACACCAGACCCAACTTTACGTGAGAGACTGCACGGAGCCTGAACACACGACCACTATACCAATACCAATACTGGTTGGTGGTTGACCTACCCCTCTGGAAAATATGAAAGTCAGTTGGGATGATTATTCCCAATATATGGCAAGTCATGAAAGTCATGTTCCAAACTACCAACCAGCAATGAGTCATGCCTGACCAGCTTATCCAGCTTGCTGTGGCCCATGCTCTGGACAGAGTCGCCGGTGAACCTGGAAATGCGCGCAAGGGATATCAGTTGTGCACCCGGTACCCTACCAAGAACATTCTTCAAATTTCTTCAAGGCAGCGTCGATGAAGTTGAGAAGATACCTAGCAGCCATTAGCAGCCTACTTAATGCAAAAAATGCTGAAACATGCTGAAACGAGAAGTTAGTCACTCTTCAACAAGATTCTGTGGACATGCCCCTCTGCATTCAACATCAATCATTCAACATCTTCCTTGGTCTGGCAAATGCCAGACCATCACATTGCCAAGCTCGCAGTCAAACTGAGTTTTTTCGTGATGTCTATAGGTTCGGTATTGTATTCGTATGTTTAATTACCCTCTGGTAATTTAACATAGCTATTGAAAATGGCCATTTATAGTGGATTTACCCATTAAAAATGGTGATTTTCCATAGTTATGTAAACGTTTACCAGAGGGTATGTTCTCCAAATCGTTGCGGTGGCTGACGGTCCAAGATCTGCTTCGATTTTAAGCGTTTTTGAGACGAGGCACGCGCTCTTCTTGAGAGACATTGCTCTGCCTCGGTCAATGAAACTCCCCAACTTCTGACAGAAAGAACTGGGCAGATTTGTATCCCTCAAAAACTCGGTGATACTGGGTGCAAACTTTGGATAAACTATGATAAACTAGGTCATGCCGTGGGTAGCGGCACTGGTGTTTTTCAGCTTCGCACGCCAAAGCTTTTTCTATCTGTGAAACAGCTCTACCATGTGAGACCGCATCTCCCCGACAGTTCCTACACTACTGCCAGCTAAATATTCAGTCCCAAAGCCCGGCATTGATCTTTGATGTTTTGTGTTTGGCTCTGATTTCAGATGGGACACATTTCTTCTTATCTTGCCATGCTCTGTGCTAGGATTGCCAACTATCAAGAGCGGGTTGGAAATTACGATGGGAAGAAGTGCAACCACGTAACATCACGAGCGGGTTGAAATGTTCATATGTTCATAGCGTAGATGATCGTAGATGCAACCCCACCCCACCCCCACCCCCCCACCCCACCTCAAAGTTACCATGAACACAAACTTAAACGCCATCAACATCTCTCAAACACACAAAAAAAGGTATATAAATTCCTCAGCGCCGCTATCGACGGTAGTGCAAGTCCAAAACAAGAAACAGCTCGTCAGGCACACCAAGGACATGGACAAGATTGCACAAGGCGGCATCTGTTCATTGCTGTATATTTAGTATGAGGAACCAACCTTAGGCAGCAAGCGACCTGTCCTTAGGACGGTGCCAGTTCGCTTGAAAGGTTCCAACATGTTCCAGCCACCAGAAATGACACTGCCATAAGTTCATAAGACATGAAATTGGCGCGGCTGTGCTCACTGGGTCTCTGGCTGCAACATCTCCTCTCTTGTCAGGGCCCGCCTGACAATTTCGGCAGTGCCAATTTGCTGAAGTGTGCAGAACAAGAAAAACCAAGAAAAACTAAGAGAGGCAAAAAAGTGTGCGCTGCAGGGTGCAGGGGGAATGCGTCACATGTTGCTAATACCTTGGCACATAGTAGATCATAGTAGCACTCTGCCAGCCCAGTGCATGTCAAACCAACCCAGCATCCAACTGGGGACAGCGGCTCAGAGCGCATGACCCCCGTGTAGCTGGAAACCTTAGACGAATGTGCCAAGTCCACAGTGACAAGAACTTGAGCCCTCTGATTCCTGAATCATCCAGGAAATGCAAATGAAAGATGCCAATATAGATAGATCGATTGGATTGGATTAGATTCGATTGGATTAGATTAGATTAGATTAAGATTAGATTAAGATTAAGATTAGATTAAGATTAGATTAAGATTAGATTAAGATTAGATTAAGATTAGATTAAGATTAGATTAGATTAAGATTATATCAAAATTAGACTAAGATTAGATTAAGATTAGATTAAGATTATATCAAAATTAGATTAAGATTAGATTAAGATTATATCAAAATTAGATTAAGATTAGATTAAGATTATATCAAAATTAGATTAAGATTATATCAAAATTAGATTAAGATTAGATTAAGATTTGGTTAGATTAAGATTAAGATTAGGTTAGATTAGATTAGAATAGATAGATTAATTAGATTGGATTAGATTAAGATTAAGATTTCGATTTTGATTAGATTAGATAGCTAGCTAGCTAGATAGCTAGATAGCTAGCATGACTGGATGGATGGATGGATGGATGGATGGATGGATGGATGGATGAATAGATAGTGATTAATAGGTAATAGAGAGGAATAGAATGGAATAGATAGGACAAGATAACATCGGATAACATAAGATAAAATAAGATAACATAAGACACCATAACATAAAATAACATAAGATAACATGAAATAATACAATATAACAAAAGGCAACAAATAACATATGATAACAAACAATAACATAAGATAACATAAGATCAGTTTAGATTAGATTAATTAGGTGAGATGAGATGAGTAAATATCAGATAAGTTTAGTTTAGTTTGGTCTGGATTAGATTATATAGATAGATTGATATGCAGTATGCATCTATGTGTCTATGCGTGTCTATCTTTACAACTATAAATGAATCATATTGAATCTGAATACGTGTCTGCGATCACTATGCTATCCATTTGTTTAGCAATATAAATGGATAAATACTATTAAATAACTATTGATATAATTAGCTATTTGTTCAAAACATATAGTAAAGCTAATAGTAAAGATAATAACTAATACTATTAAAAATGAGATCTGTGGGCCATGGCTGGAGAGGGTGCCGCAGGGGATGCCATTCGCCTGTCACCGAGATGGGGAATCACTCGGAATCACCGGCAAAGTTTGATGATTTTGATGTGAGGCCAAGGTGGTTTTACCCTCTGGTAAACGTTTACATAACTAAGGAAAATGATGGAAAATCACAATTTTTAATGGGAAAATCAACTATAGATAACCAATTTCAATAGCTATGTTGAATTACCAGAGGGTAAGTGTTGTTCTCATCTTTTTCATTCTTTTTCGAGCGTGACTGGCACTGCATTTCCTGTGGACGGGAAGTGAAAGTGCTTTTTGAAGAAACACTGATGATTCAGGGCTTGACAGCCTAGTACTTCCAAGCTACAGCACCCAGTTGCACGTCGACTGATCCAATTCTTGATGCCACCCACATTAATTTCAGTATCATGCTTGATCACCCCCTTGGCTTTGCCAGAAAGGGGGTTCACCTGGCTTCAGTCGCGCAATTCCCGGACGAGTTCACTGGCTGTTGCACAATTGGAAGATTGTTTTTCCGGGTAATTCTTCTCTCCTGGCCAGTCTGTGTCGCCCCCTGCGGACTGCCTAAAATCTCGCGGCTATCCATACTTAGGTCCCCCATCCACATGATCTGTGGATCAAGTCTGAAACGTTAGGCTGAGAAAACGCTATATCACACACCCAAGCACCATTCTTGAGTCTGAAGAGCATGCATGACAATCTATCTCAGCCACACCGTTTCAAACCACACACCTCACAAGAAAAAAAGGGATAGTCATGGATAGTTCAAGCCCCTGCGCTCACCAGGCTCTCGGTGAAACTCAAGTGCGCCGAGGCGGCTGAACCTGAGGTGCCGGCCCGTGGGCCCAATGGCCATGGGGACGTGACGCTTCCCATGACTGTTTATACTACTGTTTAGGTGAATGCTTGAGAGACGTTACGCAGTGAAAAAATGTGAAAGGCATTTGGCTCTGGAACTTTTTTTTGCTTTGAACGTGCATCTGGCAACGCTGAAACATCTGAAACACTGATACAGCCACCTTTTGAAACTGACCCGACTAGTTACGCTCAAAAGCACACTGATATGTTTGTAATCTCTTGCCGTTGTCTCTGCGAAGGCCCTGTAGTTTGGAGTGAAGGCACTATCATCTAGTCAAAACAATTTTCAAGAGGAGGCACCTCTGTCCTGCAACGTCCCGCATACACCAGTTCCATCAGCATCAAGCATATTGCATGATCTTGCATGCGCACTGTACAATAATATCATCATCAACCAGGACCTTCCTAAATTGATGCAAAACCCAGGCCTAAATTTCAGACGAGTCCCATTTTAGTCAAAGTCCTTTCGTGTTCTTCTCTTTTCGAGTGTGCTAAATTTTGGAACCTAATGAAATTGATCAGGTATACTCCCAGAATTGCATAACAGTGTTGCCCTACAGCATGCAGCACAACTGGTAGCCATCGATCCAACCGATTCCCTGCCTTATCAAAGGTTCGTGGGATCATAGTGGCCCTGGGCTCAGGCACCTCCTGGATGGAGTGGCCAGTTTTCAACAAGTTATGGAATCAGCTGGAATCTATGTCTATGTGATTCTATTCTATGTTTGATGCTGCATGCTGCTCTGCGTGTACCCGGTGTGCGCCCCACTTGGCGTCAGTCCTGTGTCACAAGCCTGAAAATTCGTTCCTCCACTTCAGGCGGTTGCTTCAGTGCCCCGCGAGGAAGCAAAACAGATGGCTCTTCCAGACCTGGACCATGCTGGCCAAACCCACAAACAATCTCAACACCAAAGAAGCAGCTCCGTTGGTCCACTTACTCGATCCAATTCTGTAGTTCGCAATCAGTTAACTTATATAATTTGTTATATGTTTCTATTCCGGTTAATATTTTACATCATGTCTATGATATCTAGGATTGTCTATGTCATTCTATGATGTTCTATGTCGATAATTAGTCTACAATTCTTAGATATGTTGAGTCATGTTATGATATGTTAAATATTGTCTTAAATGATATATTCTTCCATGGTTCCAGAATCCTGAGGCTCCTGCCATAGGGATGTTCCCGTTCCTTCCGGAAGGGCTGATACAAGGCCGGCAGCATCGCCTTGTCGATGGTGACCTTGTCTTGGGAGATCACTGGAAGCAGGTCGGCTCGCACACCCACAAATGGCGCTGTCTGCCTGCCGGAGAACTCAGGACTCAGAATGACCTACCCTCTGGTTATGTCAAAATAGCTATTGAAAATGACCATTTATAGTGGATTTTCCCATTAAAAATGGTGATTTTCCATAGTTATGTTAGTTTACCAGAGGGTAAACATATCTTTCAGAATGATGAAAGAGAAAGAGAATAACCTGGGATATGGAAACATGGGCAAATGATGAAAAATAAGGTTGCACTATGTTCCAATCAGCAAGGCAAACTGAACCTTTCAAGAACTGGCTGCATTTCAAGTCAAGATATTTCAATCACTGACCAAGCTGTGGCAGAAAGGAAAACGATCGTGACCACGATTCCAAAGGACGAAGACGAACACAGGACTCCCATTGCGATAGCAAAGAAATGTAGGCATGAATATAGCAAAATATGTATGAATATCTTTTGATCCCAAGGTGCGATGTGAAGCCCTTCATAAAGTAGGCGTTGCCAGTATCTTTTGGAGCTTCACGAAGGTTCAGTTCATCTTGGATTGTGAAGTCCATCTTGTACTTTCTCCTAGGCTCAACCCCAGAAGTTGATATCATCCGTGGCTCAGATTTGAAACTATGATGAACTCTGGCTGCTGGCCGCTGGTCGGCCAGGGCTGCCGAGCTCCATACATCTCCTAAGGAGAAAAACACCTGTGCATTCTTGCATTCTGATCCATTGTTCGCCACAATGGGCGACGGTGTCACAATCGAATTGCCCTTGTTTTCAGCTCGAGAGGCATCCCCAAACATCATCAAACATCAAAGTCCAAGCTGCTTCGACTGAGGACGAGCTACTTCCGGAACTTCATATGTCCTGCACATGAGGTCGCACAACCCAGGTCAGCCCAATGCCATGAAAACACTCGCCACTTCGCTGTACCCAGCGGTTTTTCATGATCTCTCACGTGACAAACCTGCGGTGTGCTTAGCTTCTTTTATCTTCTTTTGCCATATTATTTATCATAATATATCTTAATCATATTCACATATTCTTTCCCAGATGTTTTCTATATTTTTCTATACACCAGAAATAGATTCCTCATGACCCCCTACAGGATGTCACCGGGTTGCCCCGCTTCATGGCATCGCCACCGATCGTCCGTTCGAGACGATCTTTCAGACCTTAGGGGAGCGACCCTTTAAAAATGAACCGCGACCCACAGCATCTCGTCTTAAAATGTACACTTTAAATTGACTTATTTAACTTAAAGTGTTATTAGTTATACCAGTTAAATTCATTAACTTAACATAATTTCATAGTTCATCAATTGTTCATCATGGTTCACACAATTTGACACAGTGACACATGTGTGACACCTGTTATAAAAAAATGTTCAAACAGTGCTCAAGAAGAACTTTCTGAGTTGCTCATGTTGGTCTTAGAGAGCTGTGATAAACTGTGTGGCTAAGGTACGAAGCCATAAGGCGCTGTGCGGCTTTGCCAACTCTGCCTGTGCCAAACCGGGAAGCCATCTCCGACGTACGCAAGTTGTGCCACAGCTTTGACAAATTTGACCTTCTTCCGGAAATTTCATGACATTTCTAGAGATTCTTCTTATCTCCATGCCTTGAGATCAGCGATGCGTGCAGCTGCGCTGTCAGGGATGTCAAAGAATTCATCCTCGCACTGCGGACGCAACGTTGCGCGCATTTGTACAGAACCACTCAATTTTCATATGTCTGCGGCTTTTGGATGAATGTGCACAGCCCTTCCAGAGTTTCATTGCTTACCCTCAGCAGCCTTCTTCATTCGTAAATGACCTATATATATACTGTATGTCGCACAAATCCCTTTGCTTGGAAGCATGTCCACGCTGCCAAAGGGAGGCTTGAACATACATTCCCACAGAGATCCAGGTTTGTTCGTGAAATTGTGTCAGCACCATGTACAGGTTCCAACAACTGGGGCATCTCTAGTTACGCTTCTGATAAAAGCCCCCCTTTTTTAGCAGATCACTGGTATCCTTGTCCGAGCAGGTTTTTGATGTATTTTGCATCTTCAACTTCAACATGTTCAATTGCAGGATTTCTGTTCGATGGCCAGTCCAGTAAACCGCCAGTCCTCCTCTAACCCTTCGGGCGGAGCAGTGATGTCAAAGTCAACCTGAAACAAGCATAGATGGCACCAAAGCAAGTTTCACGGCATGTCTAACTATATAACTTCATTGCGATTGTATCACCCTCGCAACTCAAGAGCAACATCAGCACATACATGTTGCGAACGCCGACCCCTCAAAAAATATTCTGCACATATCCATGCTACCACATCGGCATCTAATACAATGCATATCCTATAACAATCATATGCATCGTGTATAAAATGTGTGATCCACCTGAACTCTGTGGCGGTTCCCATGCACAGAAAAGATTGGACAAGTAGTAGATCTGAGATCTCTCTCAGTAGTTTCTACGAAGGCAACTCCTCCAAAGAAAGCTACAATAAAAGAAGAGCAGCGGAACACATCTGTAATCATCTGTATACCCTCTGGTAAACTAACATTGCTATTTAAAATGGTGGTTTATAGTGGATTTACCCATTGAACATGGTGATTTTCCATAGTTTTGTAAACGTTTACCAGAGGACCTGGTTTCATGCCAGGTGATGGATGTCGACTCTGACAATGTGTGCAGCACGGTAAATGCCCGCCCTCAGCACTGGGAATCAACTGTAAAATAATTAGATTCATTGATTCATTGTCATTCGTTAATTGTGGTTCCTATGGTGAAATCATTTCCGGTATCTAATGATATCTAATGTATGGTCCTAGGTGTGGGACTGCAACTGATGCGCAGGAGTTTCCCACTGGCAGAAATATCAACATGTTCCAAGGCACTATGAGGCAGGCCACCTCTTTCGAATGCGCCTAGCAATGTGTGGGGGTTACAAAAACTTACACAGAGTTTCATCTATCTTGTTATCAAAAAAACAACGCAGAAGAGGCACATCAGCCCCAAATTCTGACCAAAAGTTGACAATAATCATGGCACATACTGATAGTTCTTGCAATCATGGCATAGTTTGGATTCATGAGCGTAAAGTCCAGTGAAAAAAAATAACGCACTCTGGTTTTAAAAAATTGAGAATTCCCACCATGCAGGTGTCCCAGGTCAAACATCAGGCTGGAACAGCTGCGTACCACAGTTGTTAGTTCTGAAGAAGGCTGTGCATGATGTACCCTCCCAATATTTGTACATTTTGTACTCTCCGAGTTGGCCGTCGGGCATCTGTACCATCTGTACCATGTTTTTTTAATTCTCTGCTTGACCTTCTGATCCTTCTGCAAGTAGCATGTGCCCGTCATGTGGTGCCTCAAACGATCCATCTTTCGATCCCAAGGATCCGGATTCTTTCGAATCGGCTTTTGATCCTTTCGCTTTGGAAGTCTTTTTGTCCTTCGAAGTCCTCTTCTCCTTGACGTCCCCGATGCATTTTTTTGACTAAAATGACATGCCAGTGGCAAAGCAAACCTGAGAACCTAAGGAATCCAAAAGATCCTCAAAGGAAGGAAGGCTAACAAATACAACACAGCTCTTCGTGAAACCTGTCATTCCACATCATGCAGGGTCCTTGGTGCCTTTCTTCACCAACACCGACTCTCGGCTCTTTGAGCTCTTCGACGGGCTCCTTGATGCATCATCACTTTGATCAGCAGCAACCACTCCAAATGGAAACTATGCGTTGACTTGTTGCTGACTATGTCAGTGATATGCACATATATATATATTGAAATATATTGAAATCATAACATGCACTGGAATTGGGGAAATAATTCTGGACAGAATGATTCTAGCCAAAGTTTCAAGCTGGAGTCTTCTGTCTTTGAGGCCGCAGATTCAAGTGTCTCCCGGGACTCCTGCCATTCAAGGCTCATTTTCAGATCAGGACAGGAGGACAGGGGGATGACGTCCCCGCAGCTGTCCATCACTGGACACATCCACGAACTGAAAATGCAATATCTTGCCACAGTAGCAGCAGGCTGCCGGTAATGGCAGTCTGCGGCAAACATCAAAGTCCTCTGTCAAGCTCTGACTCTCACCTCTCAGCACGATCTGCGTTGTGACGGGGCTGGGGGAATTCGGTGGAGCCTCAATTCACCAAATAGCCCACAAACGGGTTCAAACATGTTGGAGGATGACAGTTTTTTTGTCATTCCCCCTCTCTCTCTCTCTATCTGTACCTCTATCTCTACAAAGTGTAGTTTTACCTTCCTTCCCTCTCTCTCTCTCTCAGACAAAGCCTGCCTCAGTCTAACTGAAGGCTTTACCCCCAATGAATTTCAAATCGGGAGCAAACTGTTCAAAACTGTTCAAGTGACTGAGAGCTAGCACCAAACTATGGCAGCAAAAGTCTGCATTCCATCCTGTGGAAAGCTGAAACCCTGCTCAAATCCCACGCGAAGGGCCTGGTGTTGCCATCCCTTGGAGACACTCTGGGAAATCAGAAGTGCAGCAACTGTTGAAAGTTTTGCGTTGCAATGGTCTGGATTGGATGGCTGCAGCATCATTGCATATCTTTCATTTTGCAATCCCCAGGGCCTAATCAAGTCAAACCGCCTCAGGTGTTGCTCAACATTGGAAATGCAGTATGTCTCGTTTTGCAGCGCTGTTTTTTGCGGCTCAGTGAGGCATCTTTATGCCTCTGATTCTACGTTGATCCAGCGGCAGCATGCAAATGCCCGGGGCGGCGAATCGACATGTGACAGCATCGCAAAGATACGTCGTAGGCAAATGCAAGCAGGACCCCTTTGTGATCCTGTATAATTATCCCAGTGTAGGATTATAATGGATTATAGAACTTGTCCTGGAAACATTGCGATACATTATTGCAATCTAACATGCCCTATCTGGAGATGACTTTTTAGAGGATAGTTTCGCCATGTTTTGCATTGTTTTTCCTGTCAAAAAGTTCAGCTTTTTGCTAATTACAATGCGTCCTTCCAGACTTATGACTCTTGGAGACCCAAGTTCCAGATACAAAAAACTCAATGGCCCATGGCCTGGACGTATTGGGCATGGCAGGCACCATGATTCTGGGCGCAGCATGCCTCAGCATATCGCCATGTCCACGGGATGCCAGGGGAATGGCGATGGCGCTGTCCAGGACCACAGTGCAGCGTCTCTTGGGCTTTTACAGCGCTTGGGCAGGTGATGGTGAGGCCTGAGCAGAAATTACACAAAAACTTCAGTTTTGGAATCAGCGGGTGTCAGCGATGGGCACTGAAAATGGGATGAACACTTGAGAAGATTGCAGGGATCACGAAAGGTAGCTGGGGGCGCTTTGATTTGTTCAGTTGGGGGTATGTCTGTGAGGCATATGTCCGCAACCCAAAGTGGTGGCTGCAGTGGCCTGAAAGTAGTTTCAAAAGTGGTCCATGTACTTTTTGTTTGTTCTTGCCCTCTATTGATTTTGCCTATATTGTTTGTGTGTTTGTTTGTGCAAGCACTGTTGAACACATATTTACCTGCAACGTGCTGCATGAGGCCGGCATGGCAAAAAATTGATAAAAATGGAACATACATGAATTAACCATTGTTAGCTTTCAAAAGCACAAACCTCGAACAAAAATCAGTAAACACTGGCTCATTGTTTCTCATAGTTACTCTCATTGTTTCCCATTGTTTCTCATGAGCCTCTCTTTGTTTCTCATTGTTTCTCGTTTTGACCCACAACTTCTCATGTTTTCTCAAAATAAAAACGTGCCAAGTGTTCTCGTGTTTGTCAAGTGTTGTGATCTTTTGCTAATCGCGGCATTTTCGTGCCAAAAAGTGGTTTCCACGTTGCAATGTTTATGATGCGTTATGTGAACCCCCCCCAAAAAAAAAGACAAACAACTGAAAACAATTGCAACAAATTGCATAAACCAAGTGTGTTCGGTAAACAGGAAACCTCCCAATTTCCGAGTTGAACTTTTTGGATTGGCCAATTCTTGGGTCGAAAGTGCATGTTTGTGGCGTGTAAATTTCCGGTAAGACCCTAAACATATTACATTATATTACATTGGAGACATGGTAAGACCCTAAACATATTAGGATGATATAGGGGCCTTATGGACTCCCAAAAAAAGTTTGTGTCGCATCTGTATTGGATGGAAATGTTCACTTGTTGGTGTGTAAAACTATTCATCTTCCACCAGGACCACCGACTTGGTTAGGGCCTAGGTCCTAATGGATATTCCGGCCTAAACGGTTTGCCTTGCATTGCTGGATGGAAACGTTTTGTTGTGTATGGATATAAAAGTGTAAAGCTATTCATTACCCACTTGGACGCAAGAAATCTAGGGTTTAATGCGCATTGGTACCATATGGACCTTCCAAAAAAAAGGTTTGTGTTAAGTGTTGCATGTTTTACATCTTTTTGGATGGAACATCTCAGTCATCTGTTAGGACCTAAGGAAAATTAGGTCATAGTGGATATTGGGATCTTGTGGGCCCCGGGGCACCTACGACCTGGACATCTTCATGCATACCCCGGGTGAACCAGATGTCCAGCGAGGTGAGTCGGTGCATGAAATGTGTTGAGCACTTAGCACACATTGCTTGACTCTAGAGCAACTCAAACACTTCGTCTTTTCGTTCCTACTTTCCTGCATTCTTTTGTGTGAACACTGTGGCCCTTTTGCGCCTCAAATGCACAGGTCGCATGACCTACATAACCCAATTCGCCTAGCAGCCATTTTCACCATGATTTTCCTGCTGCTTTTCCTCATCTTTTCTGCATTTCATTTTGTGGGTTACCCAAAATGGCGATCGCGACGTCGACGTCGTGTTTTTAGATGTCGGTTTTGTGCCAATCGCAGACTTCCTTGGCCAAAAAAACCCAAGATCCGGCACCACATTCGATGCCTTCAAATCGGTCGCTTGGTATTGCTGTTGCTGCTACTCTCTCTAGGATCCACATTTTCAGGACGAACGATGGGTCTATCGAACAACTTTGCAGCTCACGAAATTGACAGGCAACAAGTCGTGGCTCGATTTTTCACAAGAATCTCTAGAAAAATGCGGTCAATAGAATACACGTGGTTTTTCAGCCGTATTTTCAGAAATCGGCTCTGTCACTCAGTTCATGGGAACATGAATTCGAGAAAGGGTTTTGGCAAAGGCAAAAAGGGCTCTTCGCCTGAATACCCCATTGATGAAGAACAGATTTTCAGAACAGAAATTTTGAATGCACTACCAGCAGCTGCTATCTTGCGTCAACAAGCCCAGTTGATATCTGAAGATTGGTCGGTACCAGTGCGAGCCGCTCTGGAATTGAACTCACAGGATGGAGTGGCAGTTGTATACAAGTCACAGCTCGCGACAGTTTTGAGAAACGTAGGATTTACCAGAAATTGTGTCGCGATTCTCACGACGCAGCCAGCGAGCCAACTGTACTTGAAGAATTATCCCTCCCAAGAGGTATGGATTCGAGTACATGTACGTACCGAGGAAGGAGAGCTGAAAGAAGTGAGCATCAAGAGATATTTGATCCAATTGGGATTCGGACGACCTGTGCAGCAACTGACTATCGGAAGAGAGATTGAGATTTCTGAATCTATGATACGCATGACCATCAAACTCCCAAGCTGGTGTGGTTGGTCCCAGGAAGCTGTCAAAGGATCTACGATCACCACTCTCCTTGCACAGCACATAAATATCCATGCAATAGAAGCATTGCAAGTTCGTGAGGATCAATCGGCTACTTTCCTTACTCATCAGTCTTTTGTCAAACCATTGATGCAGGCATCAGGGAAAGATGGAATATTTGTGAAAGTGCACCCCAGCTGTGAGGCTATGTTTGCAACCGAGCTTTATTGGCTACCTGAAGAAATTAATTTTGAAGACCCTTTGGCGCTTGCAGGTCATGAATCCGCCCTCGGGCTTATAGCAAAAAATTCAAAGGTCAAGCCTCGGTTCGCAATACGTTTCGAAAATGCAGATGAGATTGAGAAATATACCAAGTCCAAGAATTTACCAACATTTATCAAAACAAGCCGTTGGAGGCTTGAAGGCCTTGCTCCCAACGTGGGAGCAGTTGGAGCAATCAGTTTTTTGGAGTCACAGGGCTGGGTGGTTGACGAAATCCTCTACTTTGGAACACATCACTGCGTATTTACCTCTACACGCATGGGCTCTGTCGAACCTATGTTCTATCGGCATTCAGGCACTGGTCCCCAGCAACTGCGATTTAAAGCCCTGAATAGCTTGGCCCAAAAAGAACACAGTGATGCTGCACAAAAAGCAAGAGCTACCAGTTCGGCCACAAGTGCGCAGGCATCTGCATCCAAGAATCAGGGAAGAACCATGTTTTTGAGATCAGTTTCAACTAAAGCTCCACCTCCAGGAGTTGCCCCAGCCAAAGCAACTACTCAAGCCACAGGATCACCGATGAGAGTCGAAAAAGATGCGAAAAGGCCATTGGCAGGCAATTCAGGTGAAACTCCTCCACCCAAGCAGAATAATCGCGACCTTTAAAGATTGATTTATGTACATTGATTGTTCTTTGGCACAAATGCAGACATTGGCGAAATCGCCTGATGCGCGCCCTGCACGGCAATACCAATCCATGTCGAAGCGGAAAATGGACAAAACAGAACAGATTGGCGCTTGACTCTTCACTTGCCGTAGGCACCATTAACACAAACGGATTGGCTGTCGCATCTAAACGACACGCCGTGAAAAACTCAAAGCTTGATATCATTGCATTAACCGAAACCCACTTACAATCACACCTTCATGCAGCTTACGCAGAAGATTGGAACAGATTTCACTGCCACTTTTCTTCAGACCCTAATGTCAAACATTATAATGGTGTAGCCCTGTTGTTAAATAAAGAAAAGTTTTGGAAAGTCAGTCAAATCAGATGGCCAGAAAGCAGTCCATGTCACAAATTTGCGGCTTCCGGACGCCTTATCGCGTCACAAGTGTGGTTTGGTCACGGTGGATGTGCCATGATCATATATAATTTATATGCACCTTCCGGCTCTCGATGGGAGGACCACAAAAGACGCCAACTGAACGAACTACTTGATGCAGTCACTGAAGATAGCGTTATGCGTGGCCAGGTACCATCAATCCTGATTGGTGACTTGAACATGCCTATTGCCGAGAGCTCAAAGATGGCAGCCATGTTGCACAACCGTACATGGTGTGACACCAGAAAAGTTGCAGAGCCACACATGATGCTGGCTCCAACATGCCACGTTGGTCCCTCCAATGGTTCTATGATTGACCACATATTCGTATCTCCTTCCTTACTTGATCTAACCTATGATTTCCAAATCACAAAGTTTCCTGTTTTTAAGGATCACTCGCAAGTATCGATCAAAATACAGGTTCCACAGCCTTGTCAGACACGTATGAGTTTGCGTAAGCCTTCCAGCCTAACAAACTTACGCATGCCCGGCTCTAGCGACACGGTACTTCCTTGTCTGATGCCAGAAGAATTTTGCCGAGCCATTCGGCAAGGACAGGTTAATCCAGCGTATAATGTATTTCTGGAACATATGAACATCATACTTGCGCATATTGCACGCCTTCAGGAACAGGAAGTCACACCCAATGACCAATTCAGAGGACGCGTGCAATTCCATGATCAACGTCGACATCCACGAATCATTCAGGCGCATGCCTCCACAATGCAAACCCGAAAATTTTTTCAAGGAATCAATAGAGCACTTGAAGTCAGTAAAGCTCAGCCTGGATATCGCCGCGACCGCACTTGGACCAACCTCTTGCCAGTACTTGATGTGCTTCCAGAACCCTATCGTAGCAGAGTGTCAGAACTCTTGAGGCTCCCAGCGTCAAATGATACTGCCTTGCAGGTAGCTAAGCTTCTTGATAACGCTCTTAATAAGATTTTCCAAGACGATAATAGTCAACGAATTCAAAAATGGAAGATCCGCATGCGCAGTCATGCTACAAAATCTTTTCAATGGCTCAAAAACAGGTCCAAAAAACAACCGGTGACATTCGCTACTCCCACGGTTGACACTACTGAAAATACACACACACGTTTAGATGAAATTAGCAAAATCTGGAAAAAGATTTATGACAAACACCGTCTCGGTGAACCTTCTATGAGAAATTTCCTATCTAAATATGGCGAACATATGAAACGGGATATGTGTGAACTTCCTGCCTTAACTGGAAGGCAGATTGCTGAAACATTGGAAAAGACTCGACCCACTTCCCCAGGAATGGATTCAATTGCCCCTTACGAGCTGCAGCTACTCGTGCGATGGTGTCCTGATTTTTGCGAAATGATTGCGGCAATTCTAAACCTTGTTGAAAGTACCGGCGAATGGCCCGATGCATTATCCAAAGGTGCTGTTTGTTTCATTCCCAAAGTCGCCTCAGATAACCCACTGCCAACTGATTATCGTCCATTAACCATCTTATCATCCATCTATCGCCTGTGGGCTTCTGCCAGACATGACCAGCTATGCGTGAAATGGCTCCCAAAATGGAAATCAAGTAAAACTTTTGGGCTTAAAGATAGTCACGCCGCGGATGCATTAGCTTTTCAAACATGTCTACAAACACAAATTAATATCCACAACAAACTTTACACCTCTGGCCTATCTTACGATATGCAAAAATGCTTCGACACAATCCCTATCCAGCTTGTTATCCAAGTCTTCAATCATCGGGGTGCGGATTCTAAAGTTGTTCAAGCCTTAAATGGTTTTTATTCTCAACACCAGAAGCATTTTCAAATTGATGGTGCGTATACTCATTCCTACAAGCCACATAATGGACTGGTGCAAGGATGCCCCTTGTCAATGCTTTTACTCACAAGCCTTACAACCACTTGGGTCGAGTACTGTGAAATCCGGATTCCTCAGACATGTCCCCGATCATATGCTGATGATCTTTCCATTTGTGCTAACTCCCGTAATACTACCGATCTCGTCGCTCAAACCCGCAGTATGCATCAGGTAACTGCAGAATTCATCTCAGACGCTGGTATGGACATTAATCCTAACAAATGTTTTACGTTTGGCCATAAAAGTGTCTCCGGTTGTGTGCGAAAAATCCCTTTTCACAAAAATGAATTCAGATTAGTTGGGGGTAGCATTAAATTGACTAATAAAACGTGCTGGACAGAGCTGGAACAAACTCGTGCCGACAAGTGGAAAATTACCGTGGGTAATGTCCGGTCACTACCAGTCAGCTGGCAGCAGAAAGTACATATACTTCAAAGTTGTATGAGTCAATTAACATTTGGCCAAGGCACGCACCAGCTCCATATTGCATCGCAAACACTCACCACATTGCGTGCCACCGTCATACGAACGCTACTGAACCGTAAT